>Ga0207960_1000004_pt1 | contig 100094 bp, 96 predicted proteins | sample CryBogCBH29May08_FD_184613 | JGI IMG/M metagenome (GOLD analysis project Ga0207960, IMG submission 184613) | Freshwater microbial communities from Crystal Bog, Wisconsin, USA - CBH29May08 (SPAdes) | ecosystem: Environmental > Aquatic > Freshwater > Lake | place: Crystal Bog, Wisconsin, USA... | reverse complement strand
TAAAGGTAGTATAATAATAGCAGATGAGATGCAAAATAGTAGTCCATCGCAAATGAAGATGGTAACAACTCGTTTAGGTGAGAATAGTAGAATGATAATAACAGGAGATTTAATTCAAAGTGACCTAAAAATGGTGAATGGTTTATCAGATATAATAAATAAAATAAAAATATATAAAGATTATAATTTTTCAGAAAATATTGAATTAATTGAATTAGATAATAATGATATAGAGAGAAGTAATACTGTAAAAGAAATACTCGATATTTATAATTTTGAGAAACCCGAACCACCCCCAGAAATTATTAATAAAAAAACGATTTTTTGTACACAAATATTTCATTAATAAAAAAATGTTTTCCACATTTAATATTCATAAAAAAAATGTGTTGCCCACACATTTTTTTTTATTTTTTTTGTTTTTTTTGTTTTTTGTTTTTTTTGTTTTTTTTTTTTTTTTTTTTTTTTTTTTTTTTTTTTTTTTTTTTTTTTTTTTTTTTTTTTTTTTTTTTTTTTTTTTGTTTTTTTGTTTTTTTTGTTTTTTTGTTTTTTTTGTTTTTTGTTTTTTGTTTTTTTTTAATTTTTAATACTAAATATTACTTACTATTTATCTAATTACTATCTTATCTACCTAATATCGCTTTTTTTGATAAATGTATTTCATTTTATCTCTACATAATGGACATTTATCAGATACTTTTTGAATTGTATTAGTAATGCAGTTGCGGCAAAATGTATGCCCACATTCAGTTGTCATATGATATGAAGCCCTTTTATTAAGGCAAATAGGACAACTTTCTTTAAAAGTAGAAGGTGAATTTCTAATAAATACGGTGACATCTTTTATTTTATATGGTTTTCTTAAACGTTCTTGTTTTAATTGTTCTTTTCTGATACGTTCTTCTTGTTGTAGTAAAAATATTTCTCTAATATATTCTCGCTGATCACTACTAATAATTGATTGAGCCATTTCTTCTTGTTGTCGTAGTCTATTAATAGAATGTAATCTTCTAGTTTCTTGTCGTTCTTGTTCAAATAAATCAAATAATCTGGCTTGATTTTCTCGTATATATTGGATTTCTTCTTCTTCTATATCCCTTTCTTCTAGAACAGCTGGAACTTCTTCTGGAACATCTAGAACTACTTCTGGAACAGCTGGAACTACTTCTGGAACATCTAGAACTACTTCTGGAACAACTGGAACTACTTCTGGAACAACTGGAACTTCTTCTGGAACAGCTGGAACTTCTTCTGGAACAGCTGGAACTTCTTCTGGAACAACTGGAACTTCTTCTGGAACATCCAATTCGTGAATTTCCATCCTGTCATAAAAATAACCTTCTTTATCTTCATCTTCTTCTATCCATTGGTCACGCCATTGGTGTCTTCGATAGTAGTCTTCTTCATCGTCTTCTTCATAACAAGCACCACAAGGATTGTAGTATTCTTCTTCCAAAGGCACGGTGGTGACAGCGGCGGAAGAGACTACGACCTCATCGCAAGATAAATCAATCAACGATGAATCGCTTTGTCTTAAAAAAGACAATTCAATCAATAGTTGATGTACTTTACCTATATGTACCATATCTTCTTTTTCAGAAGACATAGAGGTTCCGATTATGGAGACAATTTTGGTAATTTCTCCATTGATTCTGGTTCTGTTTTCAGAAGAATTCATCGTTAATTAAACTTCGGTTCAGTTCAACTCTTTAAAATACTTATTATTTTCAAAAACTTATTTTATTCAATTTTTTTAAATTAATATTTATATTTTTTTTACTAAAAAAATATAAATATTATATAGTAAAAAAAATGTGTTACTCACACATTTTTTTATTAGTTATTTTTAACTAGTTAAACTAGTTATTTTTTATTAAAAGATATAAATATTATATAGTAAAAAAAATGTGTTGCCCACACATTTTTTTTTATTAGTTATTTTTACTAAATTTTTTACTAATATTTTAACTAGTTATTTTTTACTAAATTTTTAACTAGTTATTAACTACTATATATAATTAAGGATATTTATTAGTAGAAAAACAACCCTCATTATGTGGATTTTCTGGACAAGGAAATGCAGCAATTTCATCATCATCTTTTGTATAATTATAATGATATCCAAATTGATAACGATAATCTATATTAAATTGTTCACCAGGTTCATCAGTAAGTTCATCAGTTGTATCATTAATATAACGAAAATATTCTTCATCAGTCATTAACATAACATCAACAGATGATGATGCTGACTCATCAAATGATGAATTCGCATTTAAGGAATTCATCAATTTTTCAATTGATAACATCCCTCTAAAATCATTGTGTGGTAGTAGTAGTGGTGGTGGTAAAGGAATATTTATTAGATTAAAACCTTCTGGGTAAAAATCGTTAATTTTCACATTTTCAGTTTTTTCAAAATATACATTTGATTCATCCTTACCAGCATAATATATTTCTTTTGTATTGGTTCTGTAATTATTGAATTCACCAGCCCATACACAATATGGTGCTTTTAAATTATCCTTTTCTTCTGCTTGTCGAATAGCTCCATAATAATGATGCATACTCAAAGTCCGCATCAGAGGACGAGGAGGAGGAGGAACATCATCATCCTCACCATCATCAATAACAGTTATGGATGATATGTTATCATAAGTTAGATATAATATTTCATTATTATTATTATTTAAAGTTGGATGGGATTGAACTGGGGAACTTTGTGATTGAACTGGGGAACTCATTTTTGATTGATTACTTTCTTGCGGACGATTCTAAAATAAATGAAATATAATAATATATAAGTATTTCAATTTTTTTAATATTATATGTAAAATTAAATAACAAAAAAAGTATAAAATTATAAAAAAATAGTTAAAAAAAAAATAATAGTAAAAAAAAAAAATTGAATACTTTTTAAAATATATATTTTAAAATATGTAAGAAAGAAAAAGAACGCAATCAAGAATGCAATCAAGAACGCAAACAAGTGAAAATTTCGAGGCGGAAGTATTCGTAACTACTCGTCTGGATCGAGAGTTAGCGTTAATGTGTCAAGATTATGCAATAAAAGCAATAACCAAATGCAGCGAATTGTATAATTTTGATCTTACTGAAGCACTACAGAAATTAAATTTAACAAACACAAAAATCGAACGCGAACAACGCAAAGAAAAAGAAGGTAAGGTCGTCAAAATAGATAAAATTCCCAAATTTACATATCCTCTACCATTTAATGGACAACATAATACACATAATTGCAGCGCTTTACGCTTGAATCACGGATTATATACTCAATGTTGCAATTTATTACCAAAAAAAGAATCATCATTATTTTGCAAAACTTGCACGACTTCAGCAAATAAAAATAATGATAAAATACACGAATACGGCACAATTCAAGAAAGAATGGAACAATCTATCGAATCTTATGTTGATCCACTAGGACGCACACCTACACATTATTTAAAAGTTTTGAAAAAATTTAAAATATCTATGGAAACTGTCATTGCTGAAACTTCATCATATAATATTACTATTAATCAATTTCATTTAACTCCTCCTCAAGACGAACACAATACAAAAATCGGAAATCCTAAAAGTCCTAAAGGACGACCTAAAAAAGAAGAAAAATTAATAGAAATATTAGATGATACTAATACTAATAATATTGATTTGTTTAAAAATTTAGTAAAAAATCGTGATAATGATGATGATGATGATTATGACAACGAAGACGCAGACACTGAATCTAATCACTCAACTAACACTACAATAATGCTAACTTTAGAATTACCAATAAATGATGAATCCATAAATAATACTGATGTTGAGATACCACCACCGGCAGCAGAAACAATTGTTGAAGAAATACCAGCAATATTAAATAACAAAAATAAAAAACAAAGAGAGAAAGAAGAAAAAGAAGCATTACGACAAAAAGAAAAAGAAGAAAAAGCAGAAAAAGAAGCTTTACGACAAAAAGAAAAAGAAGAAAAAGAAGCATTACGACAAAAAGAAAAAGAAGAAAAAGCTTTACGACAAAAAGAAAAAGAAGAGAACAAAAAAGTTTCAAAAAAAACTAAAAAAACTAAAGAAGTAGTAGAAGAAGAAGCACCACCAGTAGTTGTAGAAGAAGTAGTTGTAGTTCCAGTTGTAGCAGAAGAAGAAGAAGAAGAAGAAGCACTACCAGTAGTTGTAGAAGAAGTAGTTGTAGTTCCAGTTGTAGCAGAAGATGAAAATGAAGATGATGATGATGATGAAGAAGAAGAAGAAGAAGTAGAAGAAGAATGTAAAAAAATAATTTGTAATGGTAAATATTATTTACATTCTGTTAAATCAAACATTGTATATGATTATGAAAAATACACGAAAACAGGTGATCAAATAGTAATTGGTAAATTGAATATTAAAACAAACCTAATTGAATTCAATCATAAAAATGAGGATGATGAAGAAGAAGAAGAAGAATATGATTAGATAATAAATTATAAATTTTAGTTATAAATTTTAGTTATAAATTTTAGTTATAAATTTTAGTTATAAATTTTAGTTATATTAGTAAAAAAAAAATGGGTCTTCGGACTCATTTTTTTTTGCGTTTTATTGCTGTTGATTGCTGCTGATAAACTCTCTCTGTTTTCAATTAAATTATATATTATATTATTTATTTTGAGTTATACTATTCTTAAATTTGATTATACTATATACTATATCATCTTCAATTTTGAAAATATATGTTCAGTTCCTACTGGCGACTGCTGCTCATAACGATAGTGTATACTATGTCTTCAATTTGGTTATACTATGTCTTCAATTTGGTTATACTATGTCTTCAATTTGGTTATACTATGTCTTCAATTTGGTTATATTATGTGTTCCTACTAGTGACTGCTGCTGCTCATAACGATAGTGAATACTATGTCTTCAATTTGGTTATAATAGTCTTCAATTTGGTTATACTATGTCTTCAATTTGGTTATACTATGTCTTCAATTTGGTTATACTATGTCTTCAATTTGGTTATAATAGTCTTCAATTTGGTTATAATAAGTCTTCAATTTGGTTATAATACGTGTCCTACTGGCGACTGCTGCTGATCACCCCAGTACACACTGTATCATCAAATTGAAGACTATTATAACTATTTGATGAATAAGGGGGTATTGGGGCCCCGAACGACAGTACAACAGTATCAAACACTCATCTTTATATTTTCTCTCTTAAATTTTAAATATTCTATAATTATATAATTAATTGTAGAATTGTAGAATTTATTATACAATATAATAAACATAAAAATTATATTCAAGAATATTTTATATTTTCTCTCTTAAATAAATAAATAAATAAATAAATAGTTAAATATATAATTTTAAATATTTAAAAAAAAAGAACACCCTTTTTAGGTGAACTTTAAATTTTTAAATTTATAATTTAAAATTCAATACATCTCATTAGCAATAATACGTTTTTTATCTTGAATTGTAGAAACATAATTATCTAAAGTTTTAGTTTTAGTATGTATTTCTAATTCATCATTTTGAAATGAACCCATTTCAAAATGATTCACATACACAGTTTTAGTTTGTCCTATACGATGACATCTAGCAACAGCTTGATCTTCCACCGCTGGATTCCAATGCGGACTAATAAAATAAATTTCACTATAATTATATTGTAAATTTAATCCTTCACAACCAGTTTGAATTTGTAAAATTAATACTTCATTTTTATTATTTAGAATTTCAATTCGTTTTTTACGAGAAGTTCTTCCATCATATGTCGCAATATTGTTCATTCCACCCATTTTTAATCTTTTTGCAATTTCATTAATTTCTTCATTAAAATGACAAAATATTAATTTTCCACAATTATTATCTTTTAATTTTAAAATTATATTTATAACATAATCTAATTTACTACTATAATCAAATGCTTCTTTATAACTATTAAAATCACTTAAAGAATTCTTTGTAATAGTTGATATTAATTTAGGATAAATACAACTTTGTCTAGCACGTAATATTACAGATAATATACTTTTATTAATAGAATTCACCATTATTTTATTAATACCTTTTATAGGAGAAACATTACTAAATGGTAAAACTGAATGTAATTCTTCAGAAAGTTCAGTTTCTTTTAAATTTTTCCAATTTACAATATGTTTATCTACAATTATATCTGAAATATTAATACCTATTTTTTTTTTAGTTCTTTTTAAAATAAAATTACGCATTAAACAACTAAAATTATTAGAGTTTTTATAATAACTAACTGGTAACCGAATAATAGAAAATAAACTATATAAATCCTTTTTCGTATTTTGTATTGGTGTTCCAGTAACTAACCATCTAATTTCACTAATTAAAATTTTAGAACTAATCGTTTGCATTGTTTTAACATTTCGTAAATGATGAGCTTCATCAAAAACTAAACGAGACCATTTCATTTTATGAAGTATATTTAATTCTTTGTTTAAATATTGTTGTTTTGTTAAAGTAATTGCTCCATAGGTTGAAATAACAATAATAGATTTTTGTAAATCATCTATTGAAATTTTTTTCTTATTTTTTCCATGGTAAATTATAGCTTTATGACCTGTAGTACGATATATTTCTGAATACCATTGATCTATTAATACAGGCGGAACAATAATAAGAGTATTTTTAAGCAAATTACATAAAAATGTTCCAATTAACATAATAGTTTTTCCTAATCCCATTTCATCTGCTATAATACCTCCACGAATATTATATAATGAGTTTTTATTTAGTTCATTTTTAATTATCCATTCAACACCATCATATTGATATTGCTTATGATCCATATTTGTATGATTTAAATAATTTTTAAAATGAATTAAACGTTTATTTATTAATTTATTAAATTTTATATCCATTTCACTTACACTCATTTCACTTACACTCATTCTGTTTTCGAATATGTTTCCAGTTTCGTTTCGTTTGATTATTTCATTTAATATAAAAATACATTCAATTTTATTTATAAAAGTATTTATAAAAGTATTTCAATAAAAAATGAATTTTATAGAATTCATTTTTTATTATTATTAATTAATACAAATTTTTATAAATTTATAAAATTTATAAATATTCATAATCTTTATCATCTTTTGATTCTGAATCTATCCAATTTTGTTTATAATTTGTATGTTTATAATTTGTATGTTTAAAATTATTATTATTAAATTTACTGTCATCATCATCATCAGAATCCCACATATTTGTTATTTTTATATTAGATATTTGTTTTGATGGTTTAGTAGCAGGTGGTTTAGGTTTATTATGATTATGATTACAACTATTACCACTACTATCTATTATTGAAATTAAATTGTTATATTGTTGTTTATTAGATGTAGATGATGATGATGTTGATTTAGGTGATGATTTATATGAGTTAGATTTAGATGATGTTGTAATTAATTCTGGTAAATATATCTTATTTTTACATGCTGATGATGATAATGGTTCTTTAAATAATTGCAATACAGATGATTTTTTTAATGATGGTAATTTATCAACTTTAACAATTGATGCCATTTCTTTAAAATACATTTATTTATAAATATAAATTAAAAAAAGTATTTCAATTTTTTTATTTATTATTATTGTTTATTTATTATAAAAAAAACAAAAAATAAACCCTAAGGTTCATTTTTTGTTTTTTTGTTTTTTTGTTTTTTTGTTTTTTTGTTTTTTTGTTTTTTTGTTTTTTTGTTTTTTTGTTTTTTTTGTTTTTTTGTTTTTTTGTTTTTTATATTTTTTATATTTTTTATACTTAAAATTTATACTTAAAATTTATACTATATTTAAAATTTATACTATATTTAAAATTTATAATATGCTTATTTATTTATTTAGTATATAAGTCTTCTTCATCATCAGAAGACTCATCATCCGCCCAGGCATTTTTGGTAGACATCCATTTACTATTAACTAATTTTTTTTCTACTACTACTTTTTCTTCTTCATCAGAAGAAGAATCATTTAATATAACATTATGCTGTTTTTGAAATAATGCGCCTTGTTGAACTATCATACTAAATGCGTCTTCATTAGAATTTTTAGTATTATTTAATGAATTCATATAATTATTTTTTTTTATTGCTGGAGGAACTGGTTGAGAAGAAGGTTTTTTAGATGAAACTAATTCTGGATAATTTTCAGTGAATATTTCTTTAATTGTTTTTGCTGGAAGAAGTGGTGCTGCTGGAAGAAGTGGTGCTGCTGGAAGAAGTGGTGCTGCTGGAAGAAGTGGTGCTATTGGAAGAAGTGGTGCTGCTGGAAGAAGTACTGTTGCTAGAAATGTTGCTGCTGCTGGAGGAGGAAGTGCAGGAAAATCTTCAACAACTGCTGGTTTCGTCTTCTTGACAACTTTCTTCTTGACAACTTTCTTCTTATCCTCTTCATCAGATGAAGATTCAAATGCGGCAAATCGTCCTCCAGATGTTTTCTTAGGAGTAGCAGCAACTGTCTTTTGTGATGTTTGTGTTTGTTCATATTGACTCTTGCGGTCAACATAATTATTCCACTTTGTCACAGGACAATACTTAGTCATATGACCGGTTTCACTACAATTATTGCATGTTGTATTTTTCAGTATAGGACATATTACTACGGTCTTACCGTATAGATCTGGTAAAGATCTAATATTATGATTAAGATATACTTTCTCAGACTTACCTGCATCCTTGCAGATTTTGCAATAGGTGTTGCTGCGAACGGTTGATTGTTGAACTCTTGACATTTCTTTGCGAATTTGAATTCTTTGCGGTAGCACTAGTAAAATACTCATACTTATAATTTAAAAAAGTATTTCAATTTTTTATAAATTAAAGGATTTATTGATTTGCTATAAATTTATAATTTTATTATAATTTTATAATCTTTATAATTTATGATATATTTTATAAAATATAAATCTTATATTTTTCTCTCATATTTTATTTTGAGAGAAATTTAAAAATTATTCTTACACAAATATATAATTTAACTAAATTATATTTGAAAAAAAAATGAGTCCGAAGACCCATTTTTTTTTTTTTTTTTTTTTTTTTTTTTTTTAATTTTTAATATTATATTTATAAATTTTTAATATTTATATTTATAAATTTTTAATATTATATTTATATATTTATATTTATGTGTATTATATTAACTAGTTATATACTACTACTTAATATTTTAATAGTCTGTGTTAATGTGTAAGTTTTAGCGCATTCATTTTCATATGATTTTTGTAGTAAATTATAAGAATTTCTCATCTGTTCAATTTCAGCACGCAACGCATTATTTTCTTCCTCCGCAATACTATGTTTATTAAGTTGTTGAATTTCAGCACGCAATGCATTATTTTCTTCGTGTGAAATAGATTGAATATTATATAAATCATAACGTAACGCATTATTTTCTTCTTCCAAAGTAGAAACATAACAATTATCGATAGTAATAAGTGGTGAATCCTCAAATTGTAATTCTTCTTCATATTGTATAATTTGTTGAAAATCATCTTCATTTTCATCTACTACTACTTCTTCAAAATCATCCACATTATCATCATCTTCAGCAATCATTTCTCCTTGGTATTGGTATTGATGAATAATTAGTAATTCTGGTTCATATTCCAACATTCTGTTATAATCCTCATCTGTTAGTTGTTGATCATTCTCTTCCAAATCATAATATACTACATCTACTACATCATCCTCCTCATCCTCAGATTCATCCATATCGGAAAAATCATCATTATAAGTTATTTCAGTTTCATTATTCCATTCATTTGAACAGTCTTCGTCGTCGTCTTCATCATCATCATCACTTTCTTCTTCATCATCTTCTGAAGATGATAATGATAATGAAGATGACAATAATGGTGATGGTGGTGGTGATAAATAATGGAGTGGATATCGTTGTTGTAAAAATGGTAAAAATGGTAAGAATGGTTGTGGTGGTAATAGTGCTGATTGATATGATAATTCAGTATTGTAATTTATAGCTGGCAGTTGTGGTTGTGGTTCGATAATTTTATCTATTAATTGACAAATATTTAATGTAGTAGTAGGTTTATCTTCATTTTCTTTATTATATTGTTTATTTTCCAACACTATCCAAAACCAAGGTTTATCATATACAATGCGTGCTTCTATTGTTGGAGATAGAACACGAGCTTGAAATGAGATTGCTCTTGGAGTATCATTCCACTCTTGGAAATGAATGTAAGCAGCATTATAAGACTTACCGTTTTTGTCGACTTTTGAGACAAAGTCGACACGACTTACCTTTCCAAGTTTCATCAGTTCTTCCATCACCTCCTGAACGTATTCTTTGCTAAAGTTAGCAAACACGTGAGGGATAAAAAGACTGATATTGCGAATTGAAGACATTTCTCTTTTGCGAATTTGAATTCTTTGCGGTTGGCACTACTAAAATACTCATAATTATAATTTAAAAAAGTATTTCAATTTTTTTAAAAAAATACTTTATAATTTTTTACTAAAAATTTATAATTTTATTATATAAAATATTAGATAACATTTTAAAGATTAAAATATACAAAATATATGAAATATTAGATAACATTTTAAAGATTAAAAATATACAAAATATATAAAATATTAGATAACATAAAAAAAATTTTTATAAATAATTAGATAAGATATAAATTTTTATATCTAATTATTTAATTTATAATGGTTCTAAATTATTAATAATGATTCTAAATTTTCCATATATTTGTCCTTCACATAATTGTATTCCATTATTATCTTCATACTCATCATGATAAATCAATAAAGATTTAACTAAATCTTCCATATTAACACCTTGTTCTTTTAATTTAGAAGTTATTATATTAATCGCATTTTGTATATTAATTTCTTCTTTTTCTTCTTCTTCTTTTTCTTCTTTTTCTTCTTCTATTATTTCTTGCATTTTTTCTTCTTCTTCTTCAATATCTGCAATATCGTGAGGTTCATTAGTAAGATTATTTATAAAAAACCGTAATCCACGTAAAGATGAGTTTAAATTTTCTTCATATTCTTCATCTTCTTCATCATCATCATCATCATCATCTACTTTAATAACTGCTTTAGCCATAATATTTCTACAATAAGGACAACTAAATCCATTATGTGCAACACTTGTCATAAGACAAGAAGTATGAAAATGATGACCACATTCAGTGATAGTAATATTTTTATTAGATTCAAATTTTTCCATACAAATTGGACACTCTTCATTCACAGTCATCATTGCTGAAGAAGACATTTTTTAGTAGCGATATACACTGTTAAATTAGAATATAATATTTATAAAATAAGCATTCAATTTTTTTTAAAAAATAAGCATTCAATTTTTTTTAAAAAAATATAATTTAACTGAAAATAAATATATTAAATGAACTCATTTTTAAGAGTTAACTATTTTATTAATTGAATTTTATTAAATGTATTTTTATCGATATAATTTGAAATAATTGATAAAAGACTTGAAAAAATAAAAGGTGCTTTATAAATATAACATTTATTTAATTTATCGGGGAATTTTTCTCGTAAAATTAATGTAAGATCACAAATAAAATTATAATGATTTTCTATATCACTAAGAGTTAATGATTTAAAAAATACATGATATGTAATCATCTCATTTGTGAATAATGATTTTTCAAATACAGAAATAATATAATTAATGATTGAAGTATAATTATCTTTTGACATATTTATTTTTAAATATCTATAATCAATATAAATAATATCAGAATATGTTTCATCTTGAAAACAAAAATAAGGTAATACATCAAATATTGTAATAATTTCTAGTAATTGTGAATTATTTATAATTAAATTATATTTTTGGTCATTTAAAAATCGTTGTTCAATTAATTTTAAATTATCATTACTTTCTACATTTTCTACATTTATATTTTCTACTTTTTCTTTTTCGAAACTCATTATTATTATTATTATTTATATATTAAAAAAAATATTTAAATTTAAATAATTTAAATAAATAATTTTTTTTTATAAAATGTTTATAAAATGTTTATAAAATGTTTATAAAATGTTTATAAAATGTTTATAAAGTAGTAATATCAATGTTCATATTTTTATACATAATATTTTTAGCTTTAGATAATGTGGGATCTTCTGTAAATTCAATATTCATTAATTTATAAGTTGTTTTTTCACATAATATTATAAAAGATTGATTTTCTTTTTTTTCTTTTTTTTGTGCATTTTGAAAATCATTAAAGGTTTTTAATATTTTAATATGAATTCTATTTAAGAATTTAATTAATTGTTCTTTTGTAATTTCAATCCATATTCTATCTAAATCAAATATATAAAATGTATTTTTTTTTTGTGTAAAACAACAAATAGGATTATCAAGTTCATAATTATAAATAGTTCTAGTAAATATTAAATTTAAAGTATCATAAAAATTATTATCAAAAAGAAATGTAATATCTTGTTCTGTAATTAAAATAGAATCGATTAAATTGTGAAATGAAATAGAAGGTATTTTATGTTCATTTAACCATTCTAAAATATTAATATTATTATTCATTTTTTTAACAAAATTTTTATTGATATCTTGAATTGTATGTTCCAATTTATTACATTTTTTAGTTAATTCAATAATAAGTTGAAACATTGTTTGTTGTGAAGGTAATTCCAATATTTCTTCTTCTTTACTGGTTTTATTTAATAATTCACAAATAATAATATGATTATTTAAATTATTTTTTTTAACATATGATTTTCCACAATAAATGCAACATTGTGAAGGTTGTTTAATTCGATTTGCGATCGGTGTTGCGATTTTATACATTTTATATTAAATTAAATTAGATGAATTGATAATAAAATAAAAGAATAATTTAATATCAATTTTATTTAATAAATAATGATATATATAATGACTTTATTTTCAAAAACATCAATTGTATATAATAAAGAAAATAAATTATTGAATTTACCAATGTTTTATTATAGATATAGAAGATGTGATACAAATTTGAATGGAAATACTCCTGCAGATCAATATCAAAAATTGAAATTAATTCAAAACACGGTTCGTGTATATAGTTCTTTATATACATCAAATGTAGCTTCATTAAATACTTATCAACAACCAGGAATAAAAACAAATGGTGTATGCTGGAATCAAATGAGTGATAGAGTTTATCCAAGTGTACAAAAAGCGTCAATTCCAACTGGAAATAATAATAGTTTAAATAAAAGACATACATCAGTAACATCAAGTAAACCAGGAAGTCAAACTCCAGGAGGAATTGGATGTGATATAAAACATAATTCATATGATAGATATTTAAATCGTTTAAAAGGAAAAGGACCTTTAAGACGTGGAATAATTCCAAATGGATTTGGAGAACCGATCCCTTTTAATAATGCATATCCAATTTATGGTGGTAAAACAACCAAAACCAATATAGTAAGTGGGTGTAATTGTCCAATAAAAAAAAGTTTAGAACAAAACATTAGTATTTATAATAATCCTTATTGGGAACCAGAAGAAGTAGGAGGTAAATTTACATTTAAAATAGGAGATTATGTATATGCGATTGAAACTGGAAATACTTATTATAGTCGTGCAATAATTTTAAATATAATAAATTCGATTTATACAATTGAATTTGATAATGGAACCATTCAAACAATAGCAAGTATGTCAGAATTATTAGTATATTATCCTTGTAATTGTAATGAAACAATAAATAATATAATATATCCAAGTGGATTTTTAGAATTAAGTGAATCATAAAAAAAAAGATTTAGTAATAAATATTATAATATTAGTATTAATTATAATAAATATGCCTCCTCCTCCATTAATGAAAATGTATATTACAAATAATAATTCATTTATTTATAGTCAACCGAAAAGTAATTTAGTAAATGTGCCGATAACATTACCATCTAGTTTAAATAGTGGAATGATAAGTCGTATTAATAATGCAAAAGCAGGATGTGGTTCGTGTGGAAGACATTAAAATAATTATTAGATAAATAAATGTATAAAGTAATATTATAAAATGTTCACTCTTGCTACTGTATATACGAATTCTTCTTATCCATCAAATAGATTAAATAAATCAACTAATTATAAAACATTATTTGATACAACATTACTTCCATATGATAAAATGTATAATGGTTGTTCAAGTAATTTGTGTTATACAACAAGTAAAGGTACATTTATATATAAACCTCATACAGATGTAGGAATGGTTGGTAGAAGTGCAGCAGGTTATTTAGGTCAAAGGAAGAGAATGTAAAAATATTATTATAAAATATTATAATTTACTAAAAATAGTGCAAATATTATAAACTAAAAATATACCAGTGATTTCAACTAATATATGAAATGGAAACCATTTATATTTATTTAACATTTTTTTACAATTATAACTTTCATTAATAAATAATAATAAAATGAATAAAGTTAAAATAAAAATTAATGGTATTTTATTTTTTATATCTTTTGAAAAATATGTATAATAATATAAAAATAAACTAATAAAAATTAAGAATTGAGTAGATAAATAAAATATAAAAGGTAAATTTCGAAAAGCATAAATATCAAATAATATAATAAATAATAAATAAAATATAAATAAATTATTTGGTATTTTATTTGAATAATTATAAAGAGCGAATAAATAACAAAAATTTACAAAATATGCTAATAAATGTGTAATTATAATTTGACTATAATTGTGTAAATGAATGCTATGACAAAATGTATGAAATAATTCAAATAATAGAATTGAAAATAATAGTAATTTAGATGAAAAATTTGTAGTTATTAATAAATAATATAAAATAATTAAACAAATAATGAAATTAAAAAATACAGAATATGGTTGTGAAATTCCTTTTTTATTAGGAATTTCACAAGTATTAAATGGGAATGTATAAGTATTTTTAGTTTTTCTCATATATAATAATAATAATAATAATAATATTATTTACCAGATATATGTTGAATATCTTGAAACCATTTAGTTTCTTTAATAAATAATTTCCAATTAGCAGTAATTAATAATATAAATCCAAATAGGTATAACAATAATTTGGTTTCTCCATTGATAAGAACTCCTCTATTTTTTCTTGGATTAAATAAGTATATTAATAATGCTGACATTAAAAATATAAATATAAATTCGAATCTTTCTTTCCAATAATTAATTAGAGTATTAAAGGTAGAAGATGATGATTTTTGCTTAATAATGTTTTTATGTATATTAGTATTATTATTATGTGTATTAGATTTATTAGATCTATTAGATGTATTATGTGTATTAGATGTATTTTTTTTATTTTTAACTTTCAATAAAAGGTTAATCAATGCCATTAAAATAAATCCGATTTTAAAAGCGAATATAATATAAATATAAATATCATAATAATTCATTATATAAAGTAAAAATAAAATAAAATAAATATATTAAAAGAATCAATTTAAAGACAATTAATATAATAATATATCCTGGATAGGATCCTAATTCCTGCTTGACTAACTCAATTGGATAGAGTGCAAGACTTCTAATCTTGTGGTTGTGAGTTCGAGTCTCACGTCAGGTTATAATAAAATAAAAATGTTTTCTAACAGCAATAAATCTGCATTTTTAGCACGTGGTCGTAGGATCGAAACCTACCTTAGTCTTTTATTAGACTAAGTAGCTCAGTGGAAGAGCACGTATAATGAAAACAGTATCCATATCAAGCTCGTGTATCATTTTATCCTATTCATAATTTTCGTCAAAGCAGACATCAGAGCATTAGTGGTTTAGTGGTAAAATTTCCGCTTGCCATGCGGGAGCCCCGGGTTCGATTCCCGGCTGATGCATTTTAGTCGTCAGTTTTGAGAAACTACTTTGTATCATTTTATCCTAATTTGGGTTAAGCATAAAACGTATATAACTTTATCCAAGATAGTATATTACAGCTCGTATAGTGCAATGGTTAGCACAGTTGTCTTATGAGCAATTAATCTGGGTTCAATTCCCAGTATGAGCAATATTATATATTTATTGAAATAGATAAATCATCTCCACTTAGCTCAGTTGGTAGAGCACTCGACTGTAGAAGTAGTATTTGTATTCGAGATGTCGCTGGTTCGATTCCGGCAGTGGAGAATCTAATTGTCTGGGTTCAATTCCCAGTATGAGCAATATTATATATTTTATTGAAATACTTATATAAATAGATAAATCAATAATAATAATATTATGTCTTTTTCTCAAGATTTAAATTGTAATCATATTTATACACAATTAATAGAATGTTTAATAAATACAAATCTAAAAAATGAAAATAATTATTTTATAGAACAATCAAATATCTCATTATTTAAACCTTATTGTTGTAATAATATATTGAATTTTAAACATAAATTAAATAAAAAAAATATAATTATAAATTTTGATAAAATAGTATATGATACAAAAAAACCATATTATTTTAATATAAATGAAGACCGAACAGAAGTTATTATGAAACAAATGTAATTTTATTTTATTTTATTTTATTGAAGCCAATATCTATTATAATCTACAGGATATTTTAAAAATAGTTCTTCATTTTGTTGTATCTCTCTTATAGAATATAATGCTCTAGATTTTAAAATACAATTAGGAGATTGAATATCTTCATTAATATAATTAACAATATTATTAGATAAATAAGGTTCTTCTTTTGCAACAATTATTTTCCATATTCTTCTCATAGGATAGGTATTTAATGAATTCTTTTTATAATCGCCATATTTTTCTTTAAAATCTTTCCATTTCATTTCAGTTCCAATATAATCACATAATTTAGTATTATTTAATATATTTTTTTTTGCAAAAGCACCTAATCCATGGACATTCGATTTTTGAATAATTATTAATGGATTGTCCAAATTCATTATAATTATATGTTATTATTTATATAATATATTAATGCATTTATTAAAGATAAAGATAAAGATGAAATAAATAAATAAATAAAATAAATAAAATAATTTGTTTGATTAAAGTCGAATGTAAAAAACTTAACTATAAAGCACGAATGGCCGAGTGGTCTAAGGCGGTGGACTTAAGACCCACTATCATAAGATGCGAGGGTTCGAACCCCTCTTCGTGCATAAGAATAGTAGTTTAATTATTTAATTATTTAATTATTTAATTTTTAATTATTAATAAATTTATAAGATATTTAATATATATTATAAAACAATTTAAAGAGTATTGAATCTTATAATATGTAAATAAATAGTTCCTTACAGCAAGAAAAACTTTTATCAAAAAAAGGAACTAGCATTTTATTTTATCTTCATATAGCTTAATGGCTAAAGCATTTATTTGTATATAAATAAACTAGTTCGATTCTAGTAATGAAGATAAGTTCCTTACAGCAAAAAAACCGCTTTATAAAAAAAAAAGGAACTTGCATTTTATATTATTTTATCTTCATTTAGCTTAATGGTAAAAGCATTTAATTATATAAATAAACTAGTTCAATCCTAGTAATGAAGATAATTTAATATATATTAATTTACTGGCAAGTAAATATTTACCCGGTTAGCTCAGTTTGGTAGAGCGCTAGCCTTTTAAGCTAGTGGTCGAGAGTTCGAGCCTCTCATTGGGTGATAATAAATAATAATAATAATAATAATAATAAAAGGTTCCATACAGCATTATTAATTTTAATTAATTGAATACGGAACCAGTATCAATCAATAGCAGATTGGGCAAGAGGAATGCCGTTTGGCCCATAACCAAAAGATCGATTGATCGAAACAATCATCTGCTAAAATGCCTTGATAGCTCAGTTGGTTAGAGCGCAAAGCTGTTAACTTTGAGGTCAACGGTTCGAATCCGTTTTGAGGCGAAATTATATATTTATAATAAATATATAATTTAAATACTTATTTCATAAATAAACAAACCATTACAACCATTTTTTTATTCTGATTCTTCTTTTTCAATTTCATACATAAATTATTATTATATCATATTAATAATTTATAACCTTTAACATTTAACTTTTAACCCTTAAGCTTTTGAAAAATTTTAATACATTCCCAAATCTTTGCAGATTCATCTATCGTATAAACACCTCTTTTTTGTGCTAATGATATAAAATTAACTAATACATTTAACGCAACATTTTCATCTTCAACTACAATATCTGTCAATTTAACTTGTTTTTGATTTTCTGGATCCATTTTATTAATTAAATACTTTTTTTTAAGTATTTTTAATTACAAATAATATAAGTATTTTTAATTACAATAGTAAACTACTTAAATATTATTTATATTACTTATTATTATTATTATGAATAATGGAATCGAATTTGAAAATGAAAATGATAATGAAAATGATAAACAAATATTACAAAATTATACTCTTCAATTTGAAAATAAATTACTTGATACTAAATTAGTTCCTATTTTATTTCCTTCTAAATTTGGTGTATTTCAATTTACTACTATTAATAATCTTATTAATAATAAAGAAAAACACGAATTATGGTTTATGATAGATTGTTCAGCTTCTATGTCAGATCTTTGTAGTGATGGTAAAAGTAAAATGCAACACATATTACATACTTTAAAAAATATGATTCGTTATTTTAAAAATAACTCTAATGTTTCAATTACTATCGAAACATTTAATGATATCATTCATACAATTGTTGAACGCACACAAATCACTAATTTTAATTTAAATATTATTTTATCCAAAATTGATAGAATTATTCCTTGTCATTCTACTAATATTGAAATGGCTCTTTTATTTATTAATAAAAAAATAACACAATATGATACGGCATCAACTCTAGATAAAATTACTAATATATTTATGACTGATGGAGATACTACATGTGGAAATAATGATAACAATTATTTAAGTCAATTAATTAATACTAATATCTATAATGCTTTTATTGGATTCGGAATTGATCATGATAGTATTTTACTCGATACCATCAGTTCTAATAAAAATTGTTCTTATTATTTTATAGATAAACTCGAAAATGCAGGACTTGTTTATGGTGAAATTATACATAGCATAATGTATAAATTCTTAACTAATGTAGAAATTACAATTACTAATGGACTTATATATAATTTTAATCATAATTTATGGAGTAATTCATTAAATGTCAATGATATTACTACTGAAAGTAATAAAACATTTCATATTATTTCTAATAATGATGAAATATGTAATATTAAATTAACTGCTTATAATATTATTGATAAAACCGATTTCACTGTTACACTTTTTAAAGAAAAAGAATATATAGATTTAACTAAATATATTTTTAGACAAAGAACATTAGAATTACTTTACTCAGTAAAAAATTATTTGAAATATAATACTCCTACTGAATTATTATCAAATCAATTTAAACAAAATTTACATTTTTTTATTCAAGAAATGAAACAATATATGAGTGATAATAATTTATTAAATGATATATTTATGAAAAATTTATGTGATGATATTTACATTTCTCATAAAACGATGAATTCTAAATATGCTAATATGTATGTTTCTGCAAGACAAACCAGTCAAGGTAATGAACGAATTTATTCAGTTACTAATATACCTAATGAAGAAGAATTATCATTTGATAATTATTTAAATACACAAAATACACAAAGCTTTAGATTTACAAGAAATAATTATACACAAAATAGTCAAAGTAATGAAATATTTGATGATTTAGATAATACACAAAATATATTTGAAAGAAACATTTCAATTCCAATTCCAATTCCAATTCCAATTCCAATTCCAATTCCAACAAATAATTTAACTATTTTAGAAAATAATTTAACAATTCCAAATTCATATGATATGGAATTCGAACAATTCGAACATACTATATCTGACTGTATGGATACTGTTCATCTTACACAAAACGCAAATAATTTAATGAGAGAATTTAATAATAAATCTTATTATTTGCTATCTACAAATGATGTATAAGTATTTAAATAATTAATTATTTATTAATGATGTATAAGTATTTAAATAATTAATTATTACTATTTTATATAATATTATTTAAATACTTATATTCCATAAATAACGCCAAACATCACTCATTATTGAAGAATCATTCTTTATATTTAATTTAAAAGGACAAGAATAATCCGCATTTTCATTTAACGCTACACACGGATTACACGGATTATTTACAAATGTAAAATTGGGAATTATAGTTTCCAAATCATTATAATTTATATCAGATATTTTATATGTTTGTTCTCCATATATATTCCCTTTTCCAGTATATGTTTTTCTCTCTAAACTATTTTTATTCATATTACATTTTATTATATCATCTTTTCTATTTTCTATTAAACCTGAATTATAACCAAAATCTCCAAAACCATTCGGTAATCGTTCAATCGTATTTGAAGGATCATTTATTAAAATTCCATTTAATAAAAATTGTCCTTCTTTCGTTTGATAAGACAACAATTTTAATATATTAGCTTCATTATATATTTTCATTGTGGAATTTAATGAATCTTCTGGTATATTTCTAATATATGGATTCTTATTTACTGCTTTAATATATATTTCTTTTGTTGTTTCCGACCAAGGCCATATATTATTTTTATTAAAATATTCCACTTCTTCTTGACTTACTACATTTTGTAATATATTTACATCAAATATATGTTGACGATTTAAACTATTTTCAATAAATATAAAATCTTTAATCGTTTCTTGATTCCAAGTAAATCCTTCTTTAAATATATTACTTTTTTTATAATATTTAAAATATAATAAATATAAAAATAAAAATAATATTATTATTTTTATATTATTTTTTATAAACTTCATATATTATTTAATAATATTAGATAATATATTGATAATATTTAATTTTACATAAAAATCTACATAAATAAGTATTTCATTTATTCATATAATTATTATTAATATAATATATTATAATTATTTTATTAAATTATACTCCACTAGAACCAAACCCACCATCACCACGAATTGTTAAATTACCTAAATCTTCTTTTCTTTCCACTATTTCTACTATAATAGGTTCCAATCCTGGACTACATATTTGTAAATAACGATCATACTTATTTCCAAAATAATCACCACTTATATTTTTATTATTATATGATAATAATACATCAAACATTCCTATTAAATGACCTCTATAACCAGCATCTATTATACCTACATTATTTGCTAAACGTAAAGGAATTTTAGAAATTGAAGAACGAGGATACATATAATAACCTGTATTATAACTCTTTCCAGTATCTAAATACATCTTTGCAGAACAACATATTTTATAATTTAATTTATTTGTTTTATTCTGAAAAAAAGGAATTATTGCATTATTATCATCTTCAGTATCATTATCATCTTCTCCATTTTTCGGAGTAAATAAATCAAACCCTGCATCTATATAATTATTATTGTTTAAATTATTGCTTAAATTATTATTATGATTTATTACTGCAGTTACATATTTATTATGTAATTCAGGATCTGAATTATCTATATAAACTTTTAAAATCATTACTTTATCATAATAATTTAATACGTTCAATTTTAATAATGTTGTTTTTAAATTACTCATTTTTATATTTCAATAATTATATTATAATCTTTAAATTGTTTAATTATTTAATTATCGTCATCTATTAAATTTAATGCTTTTAATCTATGAAAAAATACACGCCTATTCATATTTAGTTGTTTCTCTTCCCAATTCATATTATATAATAAAATATCCACTTTTTCTTCTATATTTACAGCACCTTGTTTATTTGCATTTTCTTTTATTTTTTTTAAACTGATTATTTCTTTTTGAATATTTATTAATGAATCATAATAATTTGTAAATCTTTCTTTCATTTCTTGAATTATTTCTATATAACTCTTTTTAGGCATTTCATCAAATTCCATTATTTCATTTATCGTTACACTATTTAATATTTTTTTTTTATTTTCAAGATTTATATTATAATAGTTTATTGTCTCTTTATCAAAATTTAATATAAATATAAAACCATATATATCTTTTGTATTTAAAATATAACCAGATTCTATTATATTTATATAACTACTTTGACAATATTTTAAAATTGAAGACCACGTATGATTTGTTTGAGATAAATCACTATAACATTTACATTTCTCTATTATATCTGCATTTGGAATATATTTTGCAATTTTTATTTCTTTAAATGCTTTTTCTAATAAATCTTTTGAACCATAATGTTTCATTAATATATATATTTCTCTCACTAATAATTTCCATAATAAATCAGCATCATATTCTACATACATCATATATTTTTTTTTATTTATTATATATCCAAATGCTCCTGATTGAGACATTATTTTATATTATTCTTATTTTCTCTCTAAAATATATTTTATTCTAATTATTAATTTAGAGAGAAAATATATATAAATTCTTATTCTTATTTTATTTTATTAAAAAAAAAGTAAAGATATTTATTATTATATTTTTATTTTCTCTCTAACATATATATTATTTTATTTTTATAATTTTAAAATATATATTTTAGAAAATATATATTTTATATTCTATTTTTATAATTAGAGAGAAAATATAAATTTATTATTGTTAAATTAAAATTTATATTTTAAACACGAATTTTCATCTATTACATTATTTTCATAATTCGTAAATTTATAAGGACTATTATAATGATTAGTATTTGAATTACATAATGATATATAAGTACCCGATATTTTAGTTATCCAAAATTCAGGCGAACACACATAATTATCAATTATCATATTGTTATTTTTTATATGTGATGTTTTTGACCACCAAAAATTTCCTGAATAATGTAAAGGATAATTATTTGTATCATACATTAAATTAATACCCACAGCATCATAATTCTCTAATAATTCAATACATTTTTCAAAATTATAAATATTAAAAAAACTTAAATATTCAGTCCAATCACACACATTTGGTTCTATAGGGTTTTTATAATGTTTAACACCTTTACTATGAATATATAAAACATAAAAATCATCTAATTTACTATCTTCATATAATAGATTTATAGTTTTGTGTTCAAATAAAGATGTATCATTTGAAGAATATATAATTTTAATTTTACTATCATTAAATATATTTTTATTCTCTTCAATAATACTAGTATCACCTAATACTACACATCTAATTTCAAATACATAATTATATAACCCACTATGTTTAATTTTAAAAAATAAATTAGATACAATTTCTAGCCAGTTATTAATACAACAAATATGAAAATATATAATGATTTTATTATTATTTTTTTCAATTATATTTGATTTATAATAATTATTTAAATACAAATTATATTTTGGTGGTAAAAAAATATTATTTTCTATTTCAATATTGTTTATTTCAACATATGATCTACCAAATATATCAATCTTATTAGATATTTTATTCATTAAACTACTAGTATCCGTATAAGTATTATTATTATATTCTTGATGACCAAATTGACTTATTTTATTTTGTATAAATTTAACATCTCCAAAATAACTCAAATGCCATCCAGAATTATTTAATAATGGTAATACAACAAATTCACGTATTTGTTGTGGTGTAGTTTCTTTATATTTTTTAAATGTAACTATTTTAGTTTTGTCTTCCCAATTTACATTGTGTTTACAATTTAAATTATAGTAATACATCTCTAATGATAATGAAAAACCATCTATAATATTTAAATTTTTAAGTTGAACTAATATATTTGGTGAAGGTATTTCATCTAAATCACAAATTGTAATTAAATCATTATCACATAATTGAAGTTGTTTAATACCATTATCTATACAATTTCTTTGATAATTCTCATTTTTCCATTGATCATTATTAGTATAATCTATATTTGGATAAATAAATGGTAAATCTATAACAATATGAATAATTTTATCACTAAATTTTTTAAATAAATATAAATTGTTTTCGTAAAATAATTCTTTTTTATTACCTACATGTGTATAATTAGATTCTACTATTATAAAAAAATCAACTACTTCATATAAAAGTGATAATCTATAATATAATAATTCTAATTCATTAAAAAATATAAAACAATCTATAATTTTTTTTTTACTATTTTCCATAATAATTAATATTATTAGTATTCTTTATATTTAAATATAAAAAATACTAATATTTATTATTAATATTTAAATTGTAAATATTAAAGAATATTATTAAATTGAGTTGTTTGAGTCGTTTCAACCACATTTGGAGTCGATGTACTTTTTGTATACCATCTTGGAGGAACTAAATAAGTTTTTGAAGTATTACACGCATTTGCAAAACTTGTTATACTTGTTCCACTAGCAGATTGACTACTTCCTGTAGATACTGCAAATGGAAATGGTTTTTGATATCCAATCGGATTATTACATCCTCTAGTTAAATTCAAATTATATTGACTATAAGATACAGGTTGATATAACGTTTTTGTGTATGGAGCATTACGCGCCATATCATTATATTTAAATCTCGCTGTTGAAGTTCCTGGAGTACATAATGTAGGACTCGTTTTCACAATATTACCTTCATAAGTACCTACATTATTCACTTTTAAATTACATGTATTCGCAGAAGCCAAATTTTGAACGTATAATCCTTGACTTACTGTATCCGTTTGATTACCTGTATAATTAGGTTGAACCCAATAATTCGGATATGTCCCATAATATGCCCATCTATATTTTTTATCTAACATTCCTTTTGTAGATAAAACAGACGGCTTTACATATAAATATTGAGTTCCTAATGTTGATACTTCACTTGAATTTAATACTGGTTGAACCACCGCATTTTTACTATTTGCAATTGCTCCACTATAATTACCAACTAACACTGCTGAAGGATATTTTCCAAATGTACCACCCCAACCAACCGGATATGCTCCTCTATAAGGAGTTCCTGATTTTGACATCTTATATGTTTTACCTATATATCCTACATTTCTATGACCTCCATTTATTGAAAAACCTACCGAACCATAATTCTGAATTGCTAATTGCAATCCATTTGTTGAATGACCAAATGGACCTTGTGGCAACCAATAACCACCGGGAGTTACTCCTGAACGTTTTGAACCATAATTAATTACTGATTTCCTTTTAAAAGCTGTTAATGACATTATATATTATATTATATTATTATATTATTCACTATACACTCACACTCACCATTTTTTATATAAATAATATATTCCTTTTTTCACAATCTTCAATTAAACTTCTAGAGAGAACCCAATATAATTTTGTCTCTCTTATCGATAACATATTTAAATATTCTTTCAATCTTTCATATCTTCTTTCATCATCTATTTTTAAATATTCATTATAAATTTCAACTGATAATGATGATGATTCTGATAATAAATATAATATTAAAAAAGATAAACTAAAATAAACACTTTTATAATGAATATAAGATGGAATATCTTTTATTTTTAATAATTCTGGAGAAACAAAAAAATCATTTTCACTAAACGGATTACTTATAATAATCTTATTTTTATTTAATTCTTTTATTAATTCTGTTCCTAAAAATATAAATTTACTATCATTTATTACAAATATATCTTCTAAATTATATCCTATAAAACTACACGACTCTTTTGTTATTAAATAATTTAATTGAACTGATAAATCCAACAATAATTGTAATGCGTTTTTTATACTTATTTTACTAGTTCCTCTTATTTCTTTTTGTTCTTTTTGATATTCTATAAATGGTTTTACTGATAATGCTTTAAATTGAACTATATCATACTTCTCATTACATACCGCACCTAATAAAAGTTTCGTTTTTATTAATGAATTAATTAAAGCTATGTTCAAATAATTAAATTCTATTCTAAATATATTATTATCATTTTCTATTATTTTTAAATATTCATTTGAATATAATTCACTCATATCATATATACTATTTTACGTTTTATATTCTTTATTTTTTTATTTTATATATATATATGTTCAATGATTCTATATTAAACAATTATTTTAATCGTAAAAAAACTAAACAAAAAGATACTATGAATACTATTTCTACTAGGAATACTATGAATATGAATACTATTTCTACTATTATGAATATAAATACTATTTCTACTAGGAATACTATGAATATGAATACTATTCATACTATGAATACTATTTATAATATTCCTACTATTCATAGTATTCCTACTATTCATAGTATTCCTACTACTATTAAAAATTATAATATTAACACACTTTATAATAAAAATATTACCACTATTCATAATGTATATCAAACTAATTATGCACAAAATAATAAACCTACTGGATTCGGTGACTTTATTAGAGGTTGCTACTTTTTATTACAATTTTGTGACAAATATAATTTTAAACCTAATATTATTATTAATCATCCTATCGCTTTATTTTTAAAAAAATTATCTCTTAATTTTACAATTAATAAATCATTTATTGAAAATATTCCTATGTTTTTTGAAAATAACTGGAAAAAATCAAATTTTGATTCTAATAATTATATTATAAATGTTACACACGATTCACAAAGTATACATACTTTTATTTCTTATTTATCTACTTTAATAGTAACTAATAAATCTTTATTTATATATAATATTATGTTTCCATATAATCAAATTGAAAAACATCACACAAAATATATGCGTGAACTATTACAACCTAATGCAGAAATGAATACATATATTAATAATACATTAAATACACTATTTTTAGAAAAAAATACATATTCAATTATTCATATTCGTTCTGGTGATTCATTTTTAAAAGAAACTACTAAAACATTTAATATTTATTATTTAACACACATTTTTACTGAAATTAATATATTAATTAATTCTAATCTTAATTCTACATTTTTATTAATTGCTGACAATAATGAAATTAAAACTTTTATTTTAAAATATTTCTCAAATATTAAACTCCTTTTTAATAAAATTACTCATTTGGGAGAAGGAGTTTTATTAGAGAGAGAAAAAATAAAAAATACTCTATTAGATTTCTATTTATTATCATATTCTAATTCTATTTATGCATATACATCTTATAAGCATGGAAGTGGATTTAGTTATTGGTGTGCAATAACTTATAATATTCCTTATAAATGTAAATATATTTCTAATAAATAATATTTATATGATACATATATAATAATATAAATAAATAGATTATTTATTTATATTTTATTTTTACTTAAAAAAAATAGATTTATGACCAATTTAATTGTAATTGACGTGCTGGTAATACAGGTCCTGAATATATTATTTGTATTAGTTGAATAGGGTTATTCGTAAGAGTAGTAGTATCGTTGGGGTCATAAAAATAATTTGTAAATGTTATATCAGGATTTGTCGAATTACAAGTAAAATTATAAGAAGTAGATACAACATAAGAGTCATTTAACCAATATGTTGTTGTTGTTAAATATGCTGTTCCTGTAATTACTGGAAATAACAAATCTACAAAATTAGCTGATGATCCTATAAGATAACTTCCTGATCCTACTGTTTGATTTGTACCAACAAAATTAACTGGTGCTCCAGATCCTTGTAAAGTATTCATACCGGTTGAATATAAATTAGGAATTGATACAGGCATATTTACAGCATTAGGGTCAGTAAAAATTGAATTAACAGTATTATCTTCTAGAATAATCGAACTAATAGTAAAATTAATACTTTGAGGAAAAAGATTTAAATTACCAGTATAAGTAGGTAAACTAGTATTAGTTGCTATAATAGTACTAAAAAAAACTGGATAATTAACGTAAGAATCTGATAAATTAAAATCCCATTGTACTGAATTAATAGCACCAGACAATAATTGTTTACCAATATTTCCGCTTGTTAGACTACTTGAATCTCCAAATATTATTGAACTACTTATATTTAAATTAGTTACAGTACCAGTATCACTAAAAGTTCCAGTAGGACCAGTATATCCAGTATAACCAGTAGTTCCAGCACCACCACTTGCTGGACCAGTAGGACCAGTATAACCAGTTACGGTTCCTCCTCCCCCAGAACCAGCAGGACCAGTATAACCAATAGGACCAGTATAACCAGTATAACCAGTATAACCAGTATAACCAGTAGTTCCCGCACCACCACTTGCTGGACCAGTAGGACCAGTATAACCAGTTACGGTTCCTCCTCCCCCAGAACCAGCAGGACCAGTATAACCAATAGGACCAGTATAACCAGTATAACCAGTATAACCAGTAGTTCCCGCACCACCACTTGCTGGACCAGTAGGACCAGTATAACCAGTTACGGTTCCTCCTCCCCCAGAACCAGCAGGACCAGTATAACCAATAGGACCAGTAGGACCAGTATATCCACGACCAGTAGGACCAGTATAACCAGTAGTTCCCGCACCACCACTTGCTGGACCAGTAGGACCAGTATATCCAGTAGTTCCTACACCACCACCACCACCTGCGGTTTGTTGTGTTGTTCCATCACCAAATTGTAATATACCAGGTATTACTACAGTACAACTACCATATATTCCAGACATTCCAAGCATTATTTGATAAGATGCATCAATTGTAGCATTATAACCAATCGCAGTAGAATATTCATAATTAGTTAAATAATTATCAGTTGTTGTATTGGCACCTAAAAAAGTGTTATAAGAACCAGTAATATTTTCACCAGCATAAGAACCAACAGCAGTATTTAAATTACCATTATTTTCATATAATGATTGAACTCCAATACCTACATTTTCATTTCCTGAAGATAAATTTTGTAATGCACTAGAACCAACCGCAGTATTTAATGAACCTGTATTATTATTTAATAATGAACCCGCACCTACTGCAGTATTATTTAAACCAATTGTATTATTATACATTGAATTTGTTCCAACAATAGTATTATTATAGGCAGTTGAATTATTATAACCAGCATGTGATCCAACTACTGTATTATTTTCTCCAGTAGTATTTTTTGCAAAACTATTATTACCATAATTTGTATTTGTTGATGATGACATTTATATATATATATATATTATTAATTAATTAACTAATTAATTAATTAACTAATTAATTAATTAATTAATTAATTAATTAATTAATTAACTAATTAATTAACATACTTTAAACTACTAAATATTAAATTTAAGAAAAAAAATGCTTTTAGCATTTTTTTTTTAATTATCTTTTCCTTAATTATCTTTTTTTTAATTATCTTTTTTTTAATTATCTTTTCCTTAATTTCTTTTTTTTAATTATCTTTTCCTTAAATTTTTTTTTAATTATCTTTTCCTTAATTTTTTCCTATCTATATCTATCTAAAATATAATTGTTAAAATTTATTAATATTTATATTTTTTAATAATGCGTTTTCTTTTTGGAGGTAAAACTACATTACCATAATCTATGATAGTAGAAGAAAATGCTGGTTGATCAATATCATAAAAATTAGAATAATTTTTTTTTTTAAATACTTCTGCTTCTTTTATGTCATCTTCTTCTTTAATGTATTCTTCTAAAGTTTTTTCAAAAATATATTCGTCTTTGTTATTGCCTTCTTCTTCTGCTGTAACTTTTGCTGATGCTCGTCTTTCTTCTGCTTCTGCGAATGATTTTGATTCTACTTCTGCTTCTGCGAATGCTTTTGTTTCTGCTTCTTCTGCTTCTGCGAATGCTTTTGTTTCTGCTTCTTCTGCGGATGCTTTTGTTTCTGCTTCTTCTGCGGATGCTTGTCTTTGTCTATGTCTTTCTGCTTTCGCTGCGTGTCTTTCTGCTTTCGCTGTTACTTTCGCTGTGTGTCTTTCTGCTTTCGCTGTTGCTTTCGCTGATTGTCTTTCAAAATAAGCAGTTAAATCTTTAGCTTTAGGAATATTGCTTAAATTACAAGGACCATATAATTCATATAGTGTAAGTTGCTGAAGTGGAAGTTGAAGTGGAAGTTGAAGTGGAAGTTGAAGTGGAAGTTGAAGTGGAAGTTGAAGTGGAAGTTGAAGTGGAAGAGGTGGAAGAGGTAGAAGAGGTTTAAGTGTATACTGAGGACGATAAGCGTAGACATTCCAAAACCAAGGTGTATCATACTCAATTGTGTGTTCCTTACCTGAAAGTAACCGTTGTTTGACTATTTGAGAATAGTCATCACCATTCCATTGTGAGAAATGGACAAACACTTTATTAAAACCGCTTCCTTTTTTTCCAGAACTTACAATTTCAATGCGTTCTATATTCCCAATATTCAAATCAGTGAAGATTTTACGAATACGTTTCTCAGTGATATTTGAGAAGACACGGGGAATACAAATGATTGGTAAATCGTTGGTAGTAACTGAAACCATTCTGGATTTGATTTTTTTTTGTGCTTGATTACTTACGATCGAATTTGTATTCGAAAACTTCTGTGAAGTTAAAAATACCTTTCATTTAATTTAAAAAAGTATTTCATTTTTTTTTAATTAATATTTTAAAATTTATTTACTAAAAATATATAATTTATTTACTAAAAATATATAATTTATTTACTAAAAATATATAAATTATATATAATATAATGTTACGTTACGTTATATATAAATATTCAGTAAGTAAAATAAATAAAAGTATTTCATTTTTATTTATTTAATAGTTAAAATTATTTTACACCTTTCTCATTTCAAACGCCCAATATTTTATATAGACAAAATATTTTTATAGTTTGATTTAATACCATTTCCTTTTTCAAAATCTTGTAAATTATTAAATACACAAATTAAATTATAAATGTAATTTTCCCATTTATTACCACATAAATTTTTAAAATTCTTGTTAAAATTATATGCGTAACCCATATTTTTAATACATATACCTTTGTGTTGACCAACTCTTCCTTTTTCTTGTAAATATTGATTTGTTTTAATTTTATCATATAGTTCAGAATCTATGTAAATGAGTGACCAATTTCCTTCTTCTTGAAATTTAATTGTAATTATATAATTTACATGTTTATGAACACCTTCGTGGGGAACAACACGAATTTTTATATTTTCAAGATTGTCTTCATCTATAAGTTCAGTTTCTCCCAAATCAGTATAATAACCTGTGTATACTGCCATTGTTATATCGCTAAATCGTCTTAGTAATGTAGTCATTTTTATGTTTATAATAATATAAACATAAACATAATATTTTAAATCAATTTTTTAAATAATGGGCGTTTGAAATGAGAAAAGGTGTAAAAAAAAATATTGTAATTATTATTTTAATAATTACAATATAAATTTATATAAATTTATATAAATTTATACTATATATAATATAATATTTATATTTATAATTTAAGTTTAAGTTTAAGAGTAAGAGTCATTATCATCAGTTTCATCAGTTGCATCAGTTTCATCATGTATGTCATTATACATATCATATAAAATTTGTTCTTGAAGAGACATTATTTTTTTTTTACTGCTTTTTTGAGTGTTATTAATATTCATCATTACTACAAATTCCATCATTTCAGAAACTTGTGTTTCAAGTTGTTTGATAATTGTTGCTTGTTGTTGAATTTTTTTTTCTAAAAATTGACAATTATCTACAATTTGATGTACATTCATTAAAGTTTCTGGAACAGGTTTAATAGTCATTAATAAAATCCAATATTCAGCACAACATGTAGGATATAACATTTCAGATTCTCCTTTTTGTAATTTGCAAAGAAGATTTGCAGAAATGGATGTTTCAAAAAAGTTAGTAAAATGAACGAATGCACTTTTATATGGAACTATTTTTTCGGTAAATCCTGGTTTTTTATTAGGAGTTGTAAAATCAACACGACTTACTTGTCCAATTCCAAAAATATAAAATTCTTGAATAATCATTGATTCATTTATATAACTAGATAATCTTGGAATATAAATGCTGATCGAAGTCATACTGATTGGGTTCATACTGATTTGATTCATACTGATTTGATTCGTCGTGCTGCTCGTTGCGCTGATTGAATTCATTAATTATACCTCAAAATTATCTTTAAATTATAATTAAAAAAGTATTTCAATTTTTTTTTTAAATAATCAATATAATTTATAATTTATATATTATTAAATAAAATTGATTAAATATTAAAATTATATTTAATATAACAAACAACATACAAAATGTCAAAAAATATTAATTTTGAATTATTGAATTTACCCATTTCTGATTTAATAACTAGTTATTCGATAGAAAAACAAGAAGACATTTTTAATTATTTAAATGAGATGGATGAATATAATAAAATAGCATATAAAATAGCTTTTACTAATTTAGGTAATTCTTATAATATTTATAAAAGTAATGGATTTAATGATTGGTTAAAATCAAAAACTAAATAGTAAAACGTACGTGTTTTCTTGTATTTGTATTATTTATATAATTATTTTTTTTATTTGAGTAAAAATATTTTTCTTTAGTTTTATTTTTTAATGGATAATGAAAAGAATGAATAGATTTGTGTAATCTATTCATAATTTTATTTCCTGCTTTTTGTAAATTATATATTTGAGTTCCACCTTTTTGTATTGTATAGTTAGTAACTTCCTTGATTTCTTTTGGTACTTCTTTGGTTTCTCCTGATTCTGATTTTTTACCATTAGTCCCATTACTACTACTGCTACTACTACTACTATCACCACTATCACCATCACCATCACCACTATCACCATTACCATCACCACTATCACCATCACCACTACTACTATCACCAACTTCAGACATTTTTTTAGATAAATTAGCAACCGCAGCTGTGGTATTTGCTGTTGCTTTAAAACCACTATATGCAATATTTGCCACACTATCTGTTATTTTTGGAATTGCTAAAACTGTTCCTACTCCAGGAACAGCAGTTGCAGCAGATACTGCTGTTTTAACAACTCCTACAGCGATAGATTTTGCTACATCAAAAACACTATTATGCATTGTTTCAAGTAAGTTATCAACTGGTTTATTTAATTTCTTTGCTGCTATATCTGAATATTTAGCTATATTTTTAACATAATTTGTAAAATTGTCTTGATTTTGTTGTGTATTAAGTTTTGCGTTAGTTTCTTCTAAAAATTTTTGTGTAATTTGATTTGTTTTATTTACTGTTTCTGACAATGTTTGTTGAAATGAAGGAGATTCTAAAAAATCATTAAAATTACTTATAGTAATAGCTGCCGTTTTTTTTATAATACCACCAATTCCTCCTGTATCCTCTGATTTTTTTGTTTTATTATTACTTCCTAATATTAATCTACTACCTTTATCTGTAGCATAGTCTGCAATAACTTTTACATAAGGTAGTGTTGTATCTTTTACTACAGTAAAAAAACATTTTTGTTTTGTAGGAGGAGAAGAAGAAGAATCATTACCAGAAACATCAGTAGCATCATTACCAGAAGCATCATTACCAGAAGCATCAGTTACAGGAGGAGCATCAAGAGGAGCAGTAGCAGGAGGAGCAGTAGCAGGAGGAGCATCAGGAGGAGCATCAGGAGGAGCAGCAGGAGGAGCAGTAGCAGGAGGAGCATCAGCAGGAGGAGCAGTAACAGGAGGAGCAGTTGCAGCAGTTTTATTATTAATTGCAGCAGCTGCGGATTTTACGTATCCTTTTTCTACTTCTTCTGCTCCTCCTTTTAGTTTTTTACTTTTACTTTTACTTTTAATTTTATTTTTAATTTTATTTTTAATTGTTATTCTACTATTCATATATAATAATTTATATTTAAAAATTACTATAATCTATATTACTAAAATATTTATTTTAAATTTGTTAATTTTTTAAATTTTTAAAATCTGAAAATGTCATTGCATATTTTTTATCTACAGTTTTTCGATCCGTTTTTTTTAAAAAACTGAAATTACACATTTTACCAGCATAAGTAAATCTATTCGATTTATCTTTAACTATTTTTGAATCTGTATCAGTAGTAGATATAATTAATTGTTTGCTTTGAATATTATGTTGAATATTATTGGATGATGTAGAAGAAGATGGAATATTATGTTGAATATTATTGTGTGATGTAGATGGAAGATTAACTTTATTATAATTTTTGAATTTAGTAAAAATAGATTTATTATTTTGAATAGGTAGTTGATTATGAATTAATACTTGTTGTTGTTGAATATCCCATTTAAGTTGTGCTAATTGAAGTTCTTCTTGCATATCTATAAATATAATTTTACAATTAAACATTTTAACAAATTTTCTGGCAACTGTTTCTAAATATCTGTATGGTATAGCATTATCACTATAATATTTGAATGATTCACAACATGAATCATACATCATCAATACATTTCCCAAAGGCGTATATTCAATAACAAAACAATTATTGAGTTTATTCATATCAACAGGTGTTTTAGTAAGGTTTATAATTTCATTTAAATATTTGTCTTCATATTTAGGAAGTATTAATGATATTTCATCATTTACAATATTTAAAGAATTATCCGCACAACATTTTAAAAATATAATATTAATAAAATAATAACTGAATTGTTTTAATGAATAATACAGTTTAATAAAAAATAAAAAAACAGTATAGGTAGGTTTATAATTTATTAAATACCAAATTGTAAATACTGTTAAAAAGATGAATTCAGTTTCCATATATTAATATTAATTGTATAATTACTTTAAATAGTTTAAATAGTTTAAATAGTTTAAATAGTTTAAATAGTTTAAATAGTTTAAATAGTTGTATTTTTATAGTTTTATCAATTGTCAATAATGGATATTTTTTCACTAAATAAATCATTCATTTCTACAGTTAAATTTGGTAAAAGTATTAATTCATAATTGCTTGAATTAGGATGAAGTCTAACTAAAAATAATTCTTTTATTTTTATATTATAATTTTGTTCAAGTATAGTTTTATAAATATTAAGTTGCAATGCATAATGCCAAAAATTAGAATCAGGAATATGACAAATTAATGGCGAAATTGAAAATTTATTATAATCATTAATTCGAGTAATATTTTTGCTTCTTTTCCAATCATAAATAGAATATGTTTGATCTGGATTTTCATATATGACATCTATAGTTCCAGCTATTTTAATACGTTCATCATAAATTCTCCATTCAGTTCTAAATGGTTTTAGAGTAGGAAAATCTTTAATAAAATTAATAAAATAAGTCCATTCGATGGATGGATTATGATTATGAATTGATTTTTGTGCTGTCATATAATAATTATATAAATCAGTATTAGTATAATTTATTTTTAAATCAGTATTATTTAAAAAACATTCTATTTCATAATGTAAATTAGTTCCTAACTCAGTAACTGTATTTTTATTAGTATCCCATTGATTTTTAATTTGTTCTGGAGTTAAATTCCAATATTTATGTCCTTTTTTCCATTTTTTTCCATTCATCATATTTTGTATTATTTTATCTGCATCAAAAATTTCAAACTGTGTAGAATTCCAATTAGTAACTGAAGTATATTTATGTTCTATGTCATCCGTAATTAAATATGTATGTTCTTTTTCAAAAAATTGAATATGGTTATCACGTTCGTGTAAATTTCTAATCGCCAACACAGTATTTAATGAAGGTGTATTTGTCTTTGACATAATCATAATAATAATATAATAATGTATTTATTATGATTTAATTTCAATTTTATTATTTTTAAAAAAAGAGAATTCTTCTTTAATTTTTTTAATATCATTTTTTAATTCTTGAATTTCTTTTATTAAAACTGGAATTAATCCTGTATAATTCACACTTTGCATAGTATCTCCATCTTTTTCTCCATTAACCAAAACAGGATACCATTCTTGCAATTCGTGTGCTATTAAACCTATATCTTGTTTTTTTGTATTTAAATTAAAATAAGTTACTGGATTTAAATTATCAACCGTAAATGAATCACTTAAAGATATTACATTCGTTTTTATTCGATAATCTGACGATGATGGAAAATTTGAAGCAGTTACAGTACCTTGAACAACCATATTACCATAAACTGATGTACCGTAAGGAGCATAGATATTAAAATAAGATGAATTAATACTGACAGTATTACCTGAATAATTTATACATAAACTACCAGTAGAAGAACCAGTATTACCAATTAATGAAGTATAATTTATAGTTTGACTAGTAGTACTAGTAATACTTCCACCCGTACCATATATAAAATCAGTTGAATTCAGTTGTATATTACCAGGAATATAAACAGTTGGATAAAGAGAATTATCACTATCCAAACCACCCAATACAATTTGATCTGATGCAGTAATTATAGCATTAGTACCAATCGCAGTGGAATTATTATATGTTGTTGATGATGTTGGTCCTGTATTATAACCAATATATGTATTATTATAACCATATTTATCATTATAACCAGAATTATAACCAATTGCTGTATTACTACCAACACCATTAGTAGAAATATTATTAAATAATGCTTGACCACCAATGGCTGTATTACAACTACCATCCACATTTGTATATAATGTTTGATAACCAATTGCTGTATTATAAGAATTAGTATCCTTATATAATGCTCGATAACCAATTGCTGTATTAGAAACACCATCTACAATTGAATACATTGCCCCACTACCAATTGCTGTATTATCATTACCACTTGTAATCGATGGCATTGAATTATGACCAATTGCTGTATTATCTGCACCATAAATAGTAGTATTATTGGGAGATATAATCGTCAAATTATTAGAAGTATCATAATTTAGATATAAACTATTTATTGTAGTACTAACAGTCAAATTACCAGGAATATAAACAGTTGGATAAGGATTAACAGAACCATTTGATCCACCCATCATAATTTGATTAGATGCAGTAATTGTAGCAGAATAACCAATCGCAGTAGAATAATTAAAACTATTACTAGTTTCACCTGTAACCGCTCCCAAATATGTATTACAACTACCGTCAATATCATTAGTACCCGCTAAATAACCAATTGCTGTATTATAACCACCGCTAGTATTCTGAGTTAATGCATTATAACCAATTACTGTATTATAACCAGCATAATAAGTAGCACTACCACTACCAGTATTAACATTTAATGCTCCATAACCAATTGCTGTATTACCATAACCAGTAATATTAGCATTTAAAGCGTTACCAAATACTGTATTAAAAGTACCACCACCACCATTATTACCAAATACGGTATTATCAGTACCAGTACCAGTATAAGCGGATGGTCCAATAATTATATTATTACTAGTACTATTATAAGTATTTAGATATAAACTATTTATTGTACCAGGAATATAAACATTAATTGATGATGTACCCATCATAATTTGATTTGATTCAGTAATTAAAGCAGTTGAGCCAATTGCAGTAGAATAAGTATAAGGTCCTCCACTAGCATCAGTCCCTCCTCCTAAATATGTATTATGAGAACCATTGACATCATTACTACCTGCTCCACAACCAATTGCTGTATTAGTAGTATTAGTATTTATATTTAATGCTTGATAACCAACGGCTGTATTATAACCAGTATTAGTTGCATTTAATGCTTCATAACCAACTACTGTATTATAACCACTATTACTATCAGTAATGGATGATCCAATCGACAAATTAAAATTAGTAGTATCTAGATATAGATATGAATTATTTATTGTACCATTAACAGTTAAATTATTACTAACATCTACATTACCACTACTATTATTATTAATAATACCATTCGAATTACTATCCCAATATTGAGTGCCTCCTCCGCCAATAGGAATACCATTAACTAATACATTAGTTGCAACTAAATTAATTGTATGATTATCACTAATGATTAATCCACCTGAATATATTCCTATAGCAACTGAATTTTCTTCAATTGAACCAACATAATCATGATTACTATTTATATCATTAAAAGTAATACCACCACTCATATCTATACTATTTGAAATATTTACATTACCATTAACAGTTAAATTATTACTAACATCTACATTACCACTACTATTATTATTAATAATACCATTCGAATTACTATCCCAATATTGAGTGCCTCCTCCGCCAATAGGAATACCATTAACTAATACATTAGTTGCAACTAAATTAATTGTATGATTATCACTAATGATTAATCCACCTGAATATATTCCTATAGCAACTGAATTTTCTTCAATTGAACCAACATAATCATGATTACTATTTATATCATTAAAAGTAATACCACCACTCATATCTATACTATTTGAAATATTTACATTACCAATTATATTTAAAATACCATTAGCAACACTAGTTTCCAACTGTATATTTGTTGCGTTAAGGTAAATTGACAAACCTGAATAATCTATGTTTAAATTACCACTAGTAGTGCCACCACTAGTAATACTCAACCCATATTTAGTACTTTCATCATAAACACCATTTATAGTGTTACCACTAGAAAAAATAATAGTACCACCAGATGTAGTATTCGAAAAAGAAATATTACCATTAACATCTAAATTACTGTTAAAACTTACATCATATTCAAATTCATTATATCCAGTAAATATTTGAGGACTACTACTTGATCCATTATTAACAAAAGCAATATCATTTGCTGATGATAAAATTGAATTATCATTAAACGTAATCCCACTATCACTAGTAGAACAAATAATAGATTTATTAAAAGTATTATTATTCGTAAATGTTTGATTAGCATTAACAAAAACAATATCTGTCGATGTATTATTATTACTAAAAGTTACAGTATCACTAAAAGTTACAGCAGTATTACCACTAAAAGTTACAGTATTACCACTAAAAGTTACAGTATCACTAAAAGTTTGAGATGATATAAATGTATTAGATGCATTAACAAAAACAATATATGTTGATGATAATAATTGTGAACCATCATTAAACGTAATCCCACTACTACCAGTAGAAAAAACAATATTACCACTAATATCTATATTATTTAAAAATGCGTTATATCCATAAAATGTTTGAGGACTACCATTTAATCCACCATAAAGATAAACATCTCCTCCTCCTCCTCCAGTTCCTATAGGACTACCATTAACTAAAACATAAGTTGCAACTAAATTAATTGTATGTTTATCACTAATGATTAATCCACCTGGATAAGATCCAGAAACATCTATAATAGTTGAATTTTCTTCAATTGAACCAAAATAATTATTATTATTACTTATATCATAAAAAGTAATATTACCACTAATATCTATATTACCACTAACATCTAAATTATTAAAAATTTTTACATTACCCGAATTATTATTAATAATGTCATTAGTATTATTATAACTATTCCAAAATTGAGTACTTAAAAAATTAGCACTAATATCACTTTCGAAATTAATAAAAGAATTGGGTTGTCCTACATTTTGAGTGACTAATAAATTATTGGATGTATTATATTTATTGCTAACAATATTATTTTTAGCAGCAAAAGTCGTTCCTCCGAATTGTCTAAATGACATATATAAATAAGTTATTAAATTTTTGTATTAAATAACTTATAAGAATTGTATATAATGGGTTATAATATAGAAATTTCATTTAATTTGCTTAAGAATAGTAATGTATGTAATTTACAAGAAATGGTAAAAAATAAAGCATATGAATATGGTTGTATTTCTTGTTATGAAGATTACGAATATAATTCATCATCAAAAATGATTCGTAATCATTGTATAATAACGTGTAATTTTGATATTACAAATATGAATTTATCTAAATTTATAAATTTAATAAAAAATAAGAAGGAATTATATTTAGAATCGATTTATGATGATGAAAAAAATATATTAGTGTATGCTTCAAAATATTATAGTACACAACAAATGAATGAAAAAAATGTGAAAGATGTGAAAGATTGTAAAATGATTTAGAGTTTATTGGATAGTTAAATATTTAGAATTAGATTTAGAAATATTATTTGGTTTAGATTTAGATTTAGATTTAGATTTAGATTTAGAAATATTGTTTAAGTTAGAGTAAGATTTATATTTTGTCAAATATTTTTTATTAGTTTTATTTTTAGTTTGATAGTTAGATTTATTCATATATGATAAAGGTAATGGTAATAATGGTGGACGTGTATTAAAATCGTGTTGAAGTCTTTTATCAATAGATAAAGTATCAGTTTTAGGATTTAATATTTTATCCCAAAATTGATTATTATAAAAATTATTTTTATCTAATTTTAAATTGGAATGCTGAATATTTCCATTTTTATTAATATCTAGAGAGAGATTTCCAATATCTCCATTAAAATTAGAATCCCACTTTACTTGATTAAAGTTAGTAGGATGTTGTTTATTTTGACTATCATAAATAAAAGATTGTGAAAATCCTTTATTTTTAAAATAAGTATTTGACATTTATATATATTAAATAAAATAAATATATAAAATATGGAATTAAAATATGTTGAATTAGATAATACAGATAATACAAATAATACAAATAATGAAAAGTATTGGGAGTCTCAAGTAAAAGTTCAGCCTATAAAAAAGAAAGTGTCATTTGATGATATATTATTAAATATGAATTTAGTAGTAAATAATGCTGGTGTATTACAATTTATATCTCCACTACAAAATAATGATTTGATAAACCAAGAATCAGAAGTATATTCAACAAATGGAAAATTTCAGAGTATTAGAAGAATGAATAATTCTAGTTTTTCACAAAAAACAAAAGAAGAATCTGTAGAACCAGTTGTAAAACATAGTTATATTTATAATAAATATTTTAAAGATTATAAAAATCCAGGTGAATCAATACCAGAAATAAGAGTACCTCGATCAATGGAAGAATATAAAAGAATGTTATTAGAAGATAAAATAAAAAATATAAAAGAAAAGAATAGAATTTCTCAAATTAAATCAAAGAAATTAATATTTACAAATACTGGAAATATAAAAGCAAGTACTCCAGTTAGAATGATGAGATTTAATTAATAAACTGAATTTATTTTTATCTAAATTAATTAAATGCATTGTTCGTTGATTATATGATGTAAATGTGTGGTTTGTGTTGTAATATTTGTAATAGTTATTCTACATAAAGGACAAATAGTATTTTTTCTTGTATTAATGTTACTTTTAATTAAATTTTTAAGACAATTACCACAAAATAAATGATTACAATTAAGTAAACAGAATTCTGTAGTATCAAGTACTTCCATACAAATACAACATTCATTATATTTTTCTTCTTCTTTATTAATATTTATAAAATCGCAAGTAACAGTAATAGGAGGAGGAGGAGGAGGAGTATAAATACTTTCTGAAGTAAGTCCTTCAGTATCATTCATAGTATAATATTCAACATCATTTATAGTAATAGTAGTAGGGAATCTATCAATAAACCAACGAGGAACTTCAATTTCTTCCTGATGAATAATATTATTATTAGCTTCATCTTCCTCCTGATGAATAATATTATTATCTTGATTAGGAATAATATTATTATCTTGAATAAAAATGATGTTACCACTAGGATCAATAATTGTTGTAAAAACGTATCTGTTGTCGTTGTTCATTCTGTTGTAAATATTAAATATAATAATAATATATATTTAAGTAGTATTCATTTTTTTTATAAATTAACTATTAGAAACAATATCAAAATCCATTAAAGAATTAGAAGAATCTGAATTTTTACTATTTTTATCTTCATTATTTAAATTTTTATCATTTTTATCATTTTTATCATTATGAGATGTATTTATTTTATAATCGAATAATTTGATAACATTAGGGAATTTATTTAAAGAAAATATATTATTTTTAGATAAGTTGCCTTTTTCAAGTGTATCAAACAATTGATTAGTTAAATGAATATTATTATTTAATAATTGATTAGTTTTATCAAATTTATTAATTAATTTATTAAATTTAGCATCATGTAAATGTAAATTATATTTAATATGTTGTTTTTCAATCTCTTTAGATTGTTTTAAATATTTATCTTGACTACCATAGGGATCCATAATATCTTCAATAAAAGTGCTTAATTTTCGTGGATCCGTAATTTGAGAATCTAAATTATAACCACATAAAATCCATCTTCTAAATATTAATTTTTTATTTTTTTCAGCATTTTCGATTTCTTTAACAAACATATCATCAATAATAGAAAAAGCGGATTTTAAAATTAATAAATTAGTGATATGTTTATCTTTTTCTTTTTGAGCTTTAGAAATTTCGAGTTCTAAATTAGATATAGTAGAATATTTTTTATTTTTATTTTTTTTAGATTTTAAAACAGCAATTAAATAATTTTTTTGATTTTTGATTTCTTTTAATGAATTAATTTTACGTTTTCGTATATCTTCTAATTTTTTAATAATTAAAAATACATTAGTATTATAAATGATAGAATAACGTATTCGAATATCTTTTGGAATAATAAAATGATTGGTTTCTTTAATTTCATTAATTTTTTTTTCAATATCATCAATTTTTGTTTTAATTAAACTTTTATCAGTATTATCTTTATTGAATAATAGGGTAGTTCCGGATAAAAATTCAATAGATGTTTGTAATTTATCATATTGATGAGATGATATTTTATGTGCTTCAGAAGCTGCATCTAATTTTAAATAATTTACAAGAGCTAATAAAAAAGCGATTATTCCATTAACACAAGCTATTAAATAAGAACCCCAAAAATAATCTTTAACAATGGATGATAAAACGGTTGCTCCTGTAGATAATAATATAGCAGGCATCATAATTGAATTTAATCTATATTCACAATATGCTTTAGATTCCATATAAATAATTTTTTGTCCTTTTAAATAAGTGGCTAATATATCAAGAGCACTAGAATGATATTCATTTTCTGAGAAATAATTTTCATTAATTTCTTTTTCAACTTCTTTATAAGTAAATTTTTTAAATGTAATAATTGTATTATTATTATTTAATTTCATTATATTATTTGATAAATCTTTATTATTAGATAATAATTTATTTACATCAATGATTTTATGTAGATGATCATAATCATCATCCTCATCATCATCATTGAGTTGAAAATTGTTTTCATTATTAAGTTCATCATTTACATTAAGTTCATTATTTACATAATTAAGTTCATTAATATTATCATAATCATCTAAAAACTGATGATTAGTATGACTTAATTTAACAGATAAATCATATTGTTGATTAATTTCGATATTATCTATTATATTATCAGTTGTATTTGTATTTTCCATATTATTATTTGTAATATCTATATTCATATATATTTTCTTTAAATATATTATAATATAATGAGTAAAACATATAAAGGAGGACAACGAGGAATTGCAACAAAAGGATGGAAGAATGAAAAACCCGGTTATCGAGAAAAAACTATAATGTTAAATAAATGTGGTAAAAAGTGTTTTTTAGGTGAAAATAAATCATTTCCAATTTGTAAAAAAAAAACATGTAAAATAAGTTCAAAGGGGGTATATTCTGCTTACATTAGAGCACGTCAATATAAACATCATACTATATCAAAAAAAGCAAATAAGAAACTTATAAAAATGAAAGTTAAAAGATAATTTTTCTTTCTAAATTATTAATTGTTTTTATTTAAATAATAAAAGAAAGAAAGATAAAATAAAAATTATTATTAATTTAAATAAAAATGAATAAAATTATAAATTATATAAATTATAATATAAGTTAAATAATGTTGTTGTATTTTTACAATATATTCAAAAAAAAACAAACTGAAAATGATGAATGGGGATATTTTATAGATTTAGAAAATACTTCATTCAATTGTTCAAATAATGAAGAATTGATTCGTATAAAATATAAAGTTCCTTATTATAATAATATGGTTGAATATAATGATGATGAAGAAAATGAAAATAATTTAAAAAAGAATGATAATTCTTTTTATGTATTGATTATAGTAGGATTTTTATATATTAATATACAAAATATGATATATAATATAATAAATATTATATGTTATTGGTATCAGTATTAATATTAGTATTATTAGAATTATATACTAAATAATCTAAATAATTATTAGCACCACAAATAGTATTTCCAAATAAATTACCACAAGGGTCTATATTATAATTTATATAAGGTATTAAATTTGGTGTATTATTAATAGTTGTAGGAATATTATTATTTGTATAATTTTGAATAACAGGAACATCTAATAAATTTAAATTTGTAATTAAATTAATATATAAATTAGATTTGTTAATATCATTAACTTTTTTTTTACAAAATAAAACATTAGATTTTTTATTATATGTATAATCACTTGCATTTTGATTATTAGTAAATACTTTAAAAGTTTTATTACACGAAGTAATATTAAATGAATTTGCCATATAAAGTATATTAATATTATAAGTAATAAATTTATAACATTATAATATATGGCTGAATATGTTTTAAAAAAAACAAAATTGTTTCCAGAAACAATTTGTTTTAATAAATCTAAATGGAAATGGGTATATGGAGAATGTGGTGGAATAAATTTAAATGGAGAAGATCAATATACTTTATTAGGAGGTGGTGCTACTTCAAAAACTTATGTAAATACAACAAAAACAAAATTAGTTAAAATAATATTTCAAAGTGATTTTGCAACTCAAGGTGAATTTATAGAGAATTGTATGAATGAAGTTGGATTACAATCAGAAGTAAGTAGAATGGATATGGCTCCTATAATTTATTTACACGGTTATGTAGAACCTAGTTCAGAATATAAATCCATATTTTTAAATAAACCTTTTTATTTTATTGTAATGGATTATTTATTAAGTTATAGTGAAGATGAAGATGGATGGGAAATAATAATAATGAATCCTCATTTAAAACAACAGTTAAAACTTCAATTATATAAATTTATTACAGATTTAGTAACACAAACAGGAATATATAATACTTTAGATCCTTATGTTCATTTTTATTATAATGACTCAACTCATAAAATATATATGATTGATTATGGAACTTGTAAAAAATGTATAGATACAGATGAAAAATTGATTAAAATTGAAGAAATGTTTAAATTATTATATCCAGAGGATGAAGAAAGTGTATCATCATCATCAAAACCAGTTGCGACATCATTAAGTGCGATTTCAATGGTAACAAAAGGTGGTAAAAGTAAAAAAAGGAATAGAATAAAGAGAATGAAAATAATAAATATAACAAAGAAACATAAAAAGAAAAAGATATAATTTAATAAATCAATTTAAAAAATTCATTTGTATTAAATTAATTAATTAATGGAAGAAGAAAAACAAGATTCAAATATAAAATGGGAAAATACAATTGAATTTACTTTTCCTATAGTTGGTGGAAAAGTAATTAAAGTATATGATGGAGATACTATAACAATTGCTTCTAAATTACCATATGAAAAGTCTCCATTATATAGATTACATGTAAGATTAAATGGAATTGATACACCAGAAATGAAAGGTAAAAATATTTCATTAGAAGAAAAAGAATCTGCAAAAAAAGCGCGAGATTTTGTATCTAATTTGACTTTAAATAAATATGTAGAATTAAAAAATATAAAATCTGAAAAGTATGGACGTATTTTAGCAGATGTATATATTGATAATGTAAATTTAAATCAATTATTAGTTGAAAAATTATATGCAGTTGTATATGATGGTAAAAAAAAACAAAAACCATCTTCTTGGACAAAATATAATCTTACAGGTGAGTTTTAAAATCATACATCATAAAATACAATTATAGAAATGAAATATTTATTTATTTTATTAAATAAATATTTCAAATACTTAAATACTTAAATATCATATACAGTAGTAAGATTTATACAAAAACTATAATCCATATTATTTAAATCAATCACTCTACCATATTCATCTAATAATTGAATATTCATAGATTGAATATTCACTGGACCAAAATATTCACGAGGAGTTGTTATAATATTTAAATTATTTTGTTCTGTAACATTAAATGCGTTAAATGTATTTAATTGAGTTGATATACGTGCTAATATATTTTTATTTAATATTGATGAATTATAAGCACAAATAAAATTATTATTTACATTATTATTATAATCATCCACAACTAAAAAAATGTATTTAGGACCACTAATATCAACACAACCTTCTGATACATAATTTAAATTATTGTTATAAATACCATTTCTAAAACCAAGAAACCATCCAAATTTTAATGGTAATGGCGTATTTAAATCACTCAGTCCATTAATATCTGCTTGAAAATTAAGTGAAATATTTGTATTATTATCATTTATATTAGTAAATCCAACTAATGTTTGACAACTTCCTGTTGTTGAATTTGTTAAATTAATCACAAAATTCACATTGTTAAAAGGAGAACCTGCTAACAATAATTGATTATTTATACATGTCATAATAGAAGTATTATCATAATTTCCATCTGGAATATTAATTACAGTAGTTGATTCATTCACTATTATAGTAAAATAATTATTTCCATATTGTTTAGATACTACATAATAAGTATTTGGCAATTCAATCGATACTAAACGCATTTGTAAAACATTGTTCATGTTAATTGGTAAACTAAAATTAAAATTGGTTGAAGCAGAATTAAAATAATTCTCTCTAAATTTAGTATCAATATTTAAATTTTTTATTATAGTTCTTTTTTTTAGTGGATTTATTACTCCTGCAAAAAATTCACTTGGATAAGAATTCACATAAGGAGTTTTTATATTCTCTCTTGTTTGAACCATATGTTCTTGTATGTTTTCTATTTCTGATGATTGTAGTTTATTATTATTATTATATAATTTATCTATTTTTTCTTTTAATGAATCTACCTCATTTTTATCTTCTGCAGAATTATTTAAAATTCTATTTTTGGCTTTTACTATAAATTGTAAAGTTTTCAATTTTGTTTCTTTATCTATATTTTTATTATTAATAATATTATTTCTTAATTTATTTTCTTTATTTTCAAAAATAAATGTATTATAATTAGATGGTAATTCAAACATATCTATTAATTCATCTTTTGTATAATTGTTAATATTTAAATCAAAGTTCATATATTATATAATATAAATTTATTTAAGATATTATTATATTAAATATTAAAATTATATTCTATAAATTTATCTTTCAATTATAACACATTTAAATAAAATATTTGAATTAAGAAAAAAATAATAATATTAAATATTATTAATTGTGTATATATGTCAGTAAATTATGAACAATATTTAGGGTCTAAAAGTTGTTGTTCTTTAGGTGGAGAATAGGACCACAAGGAATACAAGGAATACAAGGTAATAGAGATTTTACTGGAGTAATGGGATCAACTGGACCTCTGGGTTATTACCTGATCAAGAGATCGCTTATTTAAATTTAAATCAACAATTCACTGGTATTAATACTTTTTCAAATTATGTCAATTTTTAGTTCCACAATCTAATTTAATTACAACTAATTTAAGTAGCGGAACATTAGTAATGGTAATAATAAATTTATTAATAGTTATATTTTCATAAAGATATATGATTATATAAAATAAAAATAAAAATAAAAATAAAAAATTGATTAATAAATTGTATTAAATACAATTCATTAAATACTATAATGGAACTATCTAAAGAACAACAATTTGCGTTTAATAAATATGTTGACAAACAAAACATATTTATTACAGGTCCAGGAGGGTCAGGTAAATCAGCTTTAATAAAAATAATAAATGAAGATGCTCATAATAAATTAAAAAATATTCAAGTTTGTGCGTTGACAGGATGTGCCGCAGTTTTATTAGATTGTAAAGCGAAAACGTTACATTCTTGGGCAGGAATAGGATTAGGAAATGGTACAATAGAATATTTAGTTGCGAAAATAAATAAAAATAAATTTACAAAAGCTTTATGGAGAGAAATAGAAATTTTAGTTGTGGATGAGATAAGTATGCTTTCTTTAAAATTATTTAATATTTTAAATCAAATCGGAAAAATAATAAGAAGAAATCCAAGACCATTTGGAGGAATTCAACTTATATTTTTAGGAGATTTTTACCAATTACCTCCAGTAGGAGATAAAGATGATTTAGAAACTCAATGTTATTGTTTTGAAAGTATTGATTGGAATACCACATTTCATAATGAGAATCAAATACAGTTAATAAAAATATTTAGACAAAAAGATGAAATGTATTGTAATATTTTAAATCAAATACGTCAAGGTAAAATTAAGCGTAAAACGAATAATTTATTATTAGGATATGTAGGTAGACCATTGAATGACGATTTAATAGTTGAACCGACAAAATTATTACCGACACGTAGTAAAGTAGAAAATATAAATAAGAAAAAGATGTCTTTATTATTAGGTGAAGAAAGAGAATATAAAATAAAATATATAAAAGAAATAGAATTATCTAGACAAGATAGAGAGAAACAATCAATATTTTCACAAAAAGAAAAAGATTTTGAATTAGATTTTTTAGCAAACAATTTAATATGTGATAAAGAGATAAAATTAAAGATAGGTTCTCAAGTGATGTGTATAATTAATATTCAAACTGATTTAGAAGTTGAATTATGTAATGGTAGTCAAGGTATTGTAACAAATTTTTGTGAAATTACAGGTTATCCTTGTGTTAAATTTAACAATGGTATAGAAAGAATAATGACACGTCATAATTGGATAAGTGATAAAATTCCTGGTATAGGTGTTTCACAAGTGCCTATTATTTTAGCGTGGGCTTTAACAATTCATAAATCTCAAGGTGCCACGATGGATGCTGCGGAAATTGATGTAGGAAGTGAAATATTTGAATGTGGACAAACTTATGTAGCACTTTCAAGAGTAAAAAGTTTAGATGGTTTATATTTAACTTCATTTGATGCGAGTAAAATATGTATAAATAAAAAAGTAAAAGAATTTTATGAAAGATTATCAATTTAAATAATAATTAAAAATAAAATTGAAATTAAAAACTTATTATTAGTAATAATAATAAATATTAAGTAATTGAAATGTCAATTGTCAAAAAGGTTGTTTTTAAAATGAATGAGGAGATGTTAATAAATGAGGATATAATAAATAAAGAGATAATAAATGATGAGGAGGAGGTAGATCGTGTAAATAAAAATATTTATAGATATAAATTTACACAAGAATTTATTGATGAATTATATAAATTTTCTAAAATTCATCAATATGATGATAGAAAAGTATTTAAAGAAGCTTGGAATGAATGGTTAGAAATGAATAAAGATATAGTTTTAAATGAAACGAATTATTTATTAAATTTAGGTTATAATAAAAATATTTTAGATAAAATGTTTAAATCTTCAAAATATTATTTTAGAAAAAAGAGTACAGAAAAAAGTGCTCCAACCCAAAGAAGAAGTTATACGAATGTTCAAAAAGTGTTGTTAGATGCGATGGATAAAGATATAAAAGATATAAATAAAATAAATTATAAACCTTCTGAAAGATTTAATGATTTTTGTAATAAAAATATAGATTTATTAAAAGAAGAAGTAAATACAATGTGTAAAAATGGTTTTAAAGATCCTATTGAAATACAAAAAAAAATAAAAAAAACATATAATAATAGATATTTCTTATTATTAAATATAAAGAAATAAATTAAAATAAAGAATGATATCAAATATAGAAATAAGTAATATAAATAAACATATTTTAAAATATGAGAATAAAACTAAAAATAAAAACAAAAACATAGAAATGTATTCAACAATTATAAAATATGATTTTTCTAGTATAAATGAAATAAATATAAGTAATATAATAAAAAATATAGATAATTATTATACAAATTATTTAATAATAGAGAATTATGATTTTGTAAATATTAGTCAATTAAATGAAACAACAATTGAAAAATTCCAATTAATAAATGATATAAAATATTTAATAATAAAATATAATAAAAATGAGTTAATAGATTTAAATACTTTTTTATTTAATTTATATAATGCCAAATTTTTTATTTTTCATATAATAGATTCATTTATATATATATTAAAAAGTCTAATAAAATTGAATTCGAATAATATTTGTTATTTTAATTTATCTCCTGAAAATATAAAATTTAATATAGATTATGGAGAAAAACCGATGTTATCTAATTTTCATTCAAGTTTACAAATTTCGAAATTATCAGTTGAATATATAACTAATATTATAAAAAAAATAAATAATTATACATATAAACCATTAGAAATTCATATATTATTTTATTTTATTGAAAATAACATATTTACTATTTCATATTCATTTATTGAAGAAATAACTGAAGTTTTTATACAAAATTTAACAATTTTAAATCTTTTTTCAGAAAATTTTAAAGAAACATATAAAAAATATTGTATAGATTTTTTAAAAAAATATATTAATAAATCAAAAACAGATATAATCACAGATATTTTAAAATATAATGATAAATGGGATGTATATAGTTTAAGTATAATTTATTTACATTATATTGGAAATATTTTAAAATTATTCTCTCTTGATGAAGATTTTTTTCGTAAAATTATAAATGAATTATCTAAAAATATAAATCCGGATCCTTCTAAAAGGAATAGTTTACACAATTTATTAGAAACATATAATGAACTTTTTAATAAAGTGAAAGATTGGGATTTTGTAAATAAAATACAAACGAATAAATTGCCTAAATTATTTCATATTTAATTTTGTTTTATTGATTTCTTCTCGTTGTCCCTCCTTTTTTTTTATAAGTTTTTCCTGCATCAATTAAAGCTTGTTTAAAAGAATAATTTTTATTTTTTAATCTGCCTTGTTTAAAAACTCTACTTGTATATAAATTCCATTCAGATGGTTGTTTTTTTGTTTTTCGAATTTTAGGTGTTTTTTTATGTTTGTTGTGTCTTGTCATTATATATAAAGTAAATATAATTATATAATTTAATTTATAAATTAGAATATTACAATTGTAAATAATAAAAAAAAAGAAAAAAAGAAAAAAATTATGAATGTAATAAATTAAATTCTAATGCGAACGAATAATCATTATTTAATAAATTTATTTCTTTTCCATATTTATTTAATAATTTAATTTGTAATTGTCGAATTCTTACAGGTCCATAGTATTCTCTCAATTTAAATATATAATCACATCCATTATTATTATTATTATTAATAATTAAATTATTAGAAAGTCCATTAAATGTATTTAATGTAATACGTCCTAATATATTATTACTAATTAATGAGTCATATGTTTGAGAGACGATAGTATTAGAATCGAAATTTTTATTAAAATCATCTATATAAAGAAAAATATAATTTTCTATTGATAAAGAAGATTCGCTTTGTATATATCCATAATATAATACAGCAGGACTAGTTGTAATAATATCATTATATGTATTATAAATATTAGCAGAATAGGTCGTATTTTTATAACCTAAATATTTTCCAAAATTACTATTGACAAAATCGATAGTATAAGAAAAGTTAGGAGAATAATAACTATTAATTGGATCATAAATATTATTAGATGGATCTATATAAAAGGAGCATTTGTTTGTTATATTATTAATATTAAATTGTAAATAATTTAATCCATTACATATATTATTAAAATAATTATTTATACTAGTTATTAGTTGTGTATTTGTATAATTTCCACTGGGTAAAATGATAGTTTGAATACTATCAGGATAAATTATCATATTGGATAAATTAATTACAAAAGTATTATTTTCAAGTGTATCTGAGATATTATCCCACGTTTGAGGTAATTCGAATGATATTAATTTCATACTAATGACTTTATATAATGGATTTTGTAATTTATACATAAAATTATTGGAAGTGGTTATACTAGAATTTTCACGAAAAGTTGAATCTATAGATAATACATTTGTTGTGATTCTTCTCTCTAATGGATTAATAGTACCTTCAAATGCGGTGCTTGGATTAGTATATACAAAATTGGTATCTGGTTTATTAACAATTGGATGATTAGTTAATTTATTATTATTATTTTCAATTACACTCATTAATTTATATATTTAATTAATATATTTAAATTATAAAATAATTATAGTAATTAAATTACATATTTTTTAAAATTTGGTTGTATTATAATTTACAATTGTATTATTTAAAATAAAATTGAAATGATTTAAATATTATAATACTATATTATATTATAACAAAATGGTGAAAAATCTAACTGGAGGTAATAAATCAAAAGGGTTTGCTCGTAAAAACACTTTTAAAAATACTAGTAGTTTAAGGATTTCTCAAGAGGAATCTGAAATATATGCACAAGCTACTAAAATGTTAGGTGGTTCAATGTGTCACGTCGTTGATTTAGATGGTAAACAATATCTTTGTCATATTAGAGGTAAATTTAAAGGGAAAGGAAAACGAGATAATTTTATAAAATCTGGAACGTGGTTATTAGTTGGGTTAAGAGAATGGGAAAAAGAAATAAAATCTAAATTGTTAAATTGTGATGTTATAGAAGTATATTCTGATTCTGATAAAGAGAAAATTAAAAATACTATAATTGGAATAAATTGGAATTTGTTTATTAATAATGATATGACAAATACAGGATCATCTTCTTCTACTGATATTGAAAAAGATGATGGATTTGTATTTATGGATGATGCAACTCAAGAATATCATGAATTAATCGCATCTCATATCGCATTATTAGAAAGTAATAAAGATAAATTAAATGTTATTGCCGAAGAAGAAGAATATATTGATGTTGATAATATTTAAATATTTAAAAAAAATATTTTAATATTAATATAAAAATTTATAAATATAATATTTTTTTTAAATATTATTTTTTTTTAAATATAAATACAATATATTTAAAAAAAAATCTTCTTATTTTTTCGTGTTTTATTCTTTGGTATATATAAATAGATAGGCATATATTTTCAAGGCATATTTTATATAAAATAAAAATTTGATTTAAAGAATTGCCTTTATAATATATAAATTATACAAATGACATATCTACAAGATAAAATAAATAAGTTTTTCAAAAAAAGAAATGAAATATTTAAAAAACCACTTGAAAAAATAATAAATAAAATGTTAAATAATTGTAAATATATAAATGGAGAAAGTTTAGAGAGACATAATTGGGGAAATAATCCACTAAAATTAAAACATATCCCAAAAAACATTAATTTACCTTCATTTGAAGAAGATTTATTAAATGCACTTAATTTAGAAGATAATGAAAAATCAATAGTAGAATTATTATGGGGAGATATACAACTTGGAAAAAGAGTTCAAGCGTGTATAATTATGTGGATTTCGGTTTATATATTAAAAAGACCAGTTTTATACATTTTTAGAAATTTGACAATAGACCAAAAACAATTACAAGATGATATAATTGGAACAGAAAATTACAATTTTAATATTCAATTTATTAGAAATTTATTTGAAGAATTTAATAATGAACTCCAAGAATATTTTCAGGAAAATAATGTTGAATATTGGAAAGATTATAAACTTCCAGAACTAAAAGATATAAATAGTAATGATATTATTAGTAAATTAAGTAATAAAGAAGCAATCAATTCAAATGACATATTTTGTTGTTTAATGAACCATACTCAGTTAGCAAAACTAAATACGAAATTTAGTGAGTATATTTATTACAATGATGAACTTGTTAATATAACCACATTAGTCGATGAAAGTGATTTAATGAGTCCTACATCTTCAAATGATAGAACTAATGATAATGATAAAAAAGATTCTACCGCGTGTGAAATATTGATTGCCAAAATATATAAAAAAGTAAAATATGCGCTACATATTACAGGCACAGCACATTCATTGTTATATAATATAACAACCAGATTAAGCGACAATACTGATATACAAATTAAAATATCAAAAGTTCATAAAATGAAAAGGTCAAATGATTATTTTGGATTATTTAATAGTTCTATAAATTTTAACACAACACTTGTTGAATCTTGGTGGGATTATCAAGATACAGAAAATCATAAAAAAAAAACTTGTTATGATATTGTTGAAGATTATAATATTAATATAAAAAAAATAATAGAAGAATTACTTAAAAGACCTACAATTAAATATAATTCGTTATTGATTAGTGAAGAAAAAATAAGAGCTAATCAATTTTGTTTAGTAGATAAAATAGTCAAAGATTTCCCTAATTTGTTTATCGTAATATATCATGGAAATTGTTTAAGATTATATTTTTCAAAAAAATATGAAAAAGAAATAAAATATTGGTCTAAATGGGACTCAAAACAATCATCCACAAGTCAAAGATTATGGCAATCAGGAGGAATATACGGCTCATCTATAGATACTGAAAAATCTGAAAAACTATCTAATAATTATTGCTATTTCAATATAAATACAAAAATATTAAATATAAAATTTGTTTATAAATTATTAAGAATTTTATTTGAAAAAAGCGATACACAAATTTTATGTAAAACAATTATAACAATAACAGGTAAATATGGAGAAAGGGGATATTCTTTTACAAGTGACGATTATGATAATTATTCATTACATTTAACAGACCAGTATTTTGTGTCTCACGCATCATTAAACTGCACTGACATTTCACAACGATTAAGATTACAAGGGAAATATAACGACTTAGAACTTAAAAATGGGAGTATGAAACTTACTTTATGGACGACTCCTGAATTACAAGATATGATACAGAATTTTTATGTAAAATTTATAAAAGAAATTGAAAAATTTATTATGGGTTGTGAGAGTTGGGAAGAAATTAAAGATTTATTAGAAAGTATAATAGATAATGGAGATTTTAAGTTTGGTAAATATATGAAGTATATTGATGTCTCAAAGAAACGAAAAAATTTAAAACCAATTAAACATTATGACAGCAAAAATAATGGTTATAAATTAATTGTTATTGATGATATGAATGATACTGAAATAAATGAATGGTGTAAAGAAACTAAATTAGTTGATTATGTATGTATTAATGAAATCCAAGAAATGAATATTTATGAATTTATTGATAAATATGGTGATTATGAAAGCGATGTTCCTCTGTGCATTGTTAAAAATAGTATTGTAGATTTTGATAGAAAAAAATTAAATGAATTTGTATTGAATAAATTTCCTTCACTACAATATTTTAAGTTAGATAGAGTAGTTCAAATTCAATCAGGAAGTGCGAACAGTGATAGATATAATGGTATACAGAATTCAATTGAACATAATGAGGCTTATAATTATTATATTACAAAACGTAAACCAAATACATATAATATTTTGGTTTATGATAGTTATGACAATATACATATCACTATCACAAAAAATAACAAAATTTTACCAAAACAAACAAACAATTATATAAAAAAAACTCCGTATATTGTTGATGGTGATAAAGTTAAATATTCAATTCTTAAAGAAGAATACAAACAACAAAATAATACTCACGGATATACAAATGAAGACGGAGATGATTTTATTGAAGACGACAATAAATTACCACAAAAATATTATTGGAAAACTCCTGATGGTTGGTTATATTTGTATGATAAAGATAAACCAGAAATTATTTCGTTAGATATAGTAGATCCTCTACCTATTAAAAATGTTATACAAACAAACATTTCAACAGAACCATTAATTAATAGTGATATATTGCTATTTGCAAATTCGTGTTGTAAAAAAACGGAAAAAACAAACTTAAGATTTGGATTAAAAAATATATTCAAAATATATGAAACATGGTGCAAAATAAATGGTAAAAAATGTTTGAAAACGCAGAAAAAATTTAAAGAGGAGTTTGAAAAAATAAATTACAAAGAAGAAAAAAGCAAAGGTGTTGATGTAAATAATAAACCTGGTAAACGAGGTTATAATATTATGGTTTCATTATAATTTATTTGACTTAAAAGTAATTTACAAATATTATATAATATGAAAGATTATATAATTAATTCTTTTATTTTACACGATAACAATACACTAATAGATATATATAATTATATAAAGTGTCGGTATGATAATTTAGTTGAAATAAATGATATAAAATCTGAATTGACTAAATTAATTAAAAATAATCTTATTTTTTTTAATAACAAAAATTATAAATTATCAAACGAAGGTAATGTAATATTAAATGACCTTAAGTATTATTATTCAAAAATTATTATTAAATTTTATAAAAAATATAGTAAAAATAATATAAAATATGAATTAAGAGAGATTAGACAAGAACAAAAACAATTGAGAAATTATTTAATTACTAATAAAACGCAAATGTGTATAATTTGTGAAAAAAAACTACCATTATGTTTATTAGAAACAGCACATCTAAAACCAAGATGTATATTAAATAATAATGAAAAAAATGATAAAAATATTGTAGAATTTATGTGTAGATATTGTCATAATTTATACGATAATGGATTTTTAGCTGTTTATAAAGGATTATTACAAGTTTCAACATTTATAAATCAGTATGATTTACATTATAATAAAAACAAACAAATACCTTATTACAATTTACAAAATGAAATATATTTTATTTTTCATTATAATTATATCTATAAAATGGGTGTTTGAAATGAGAAAAAGTGTAATATTATTTTTTTTAAATATAAATACAATATATTTAAAAATATAAATAGAATAAATATAATAAATCTTTATATGTCTCGTTTTGCTATATTAAATGAAAATATTCCAAAAAAAGTAAAATCCAGCAAAAATGAATATAAAAATGAATATTATAGTAATAATTCAAGAAATTTTACTTCATTTACTTCAAATAAAAATAATTTATATAATGATCTAAAAAATAAAGATAATCAATTAAAACAACAAGAACAAGATAAAAAAAATTTATTATCATTAAATAATTTTCCAGAATTAGAAAATATTATATTAATAAAAAATAATCAAGTAAATTCAAATGATAATTTAAGTTTTATGGATAAATTAAAAACTCAACCAATACTTAATGAAATAGAAGATATAGTAAAACCAGGATGGATATTAATTAATACAACTCCAAATACGAATATAATAAATATTATTTATAGTAATGATTTACCAAAAGAAGAAATAAAAGAAGAAGATTTACCAAAAGAAGAAATAAAAGAAGAAGATTTACCAAAAGATGATTTACCAAAAGAAGAAGATTATTATTTATTTTTTAAAATATTTCAAAGTTTAGACAATTTATATAAAAATTATACTAATCAATATATAGAAAATTGGGGTGAAGATGAATGGGAGAAAATGTTTAAATTTGAGAATTATGATTATACCTATTTTGATAAATTGGATGAATTAAATGATATAGAAAATTAAAATTAAAATTAAAATTAAATATGAATTAGTTAAATATTATAATGTATATTATATTAGTTTTTTATGAGTATTATGAATATTGAATCAAATTTAAATAATGATTGGATAATTAATTTTGATAAAATGGATAAAATCTATAAAGATTATTATAAAGATGATTTATATTATATAAATTTAAATTTTATTTATATAAATAAAAATAATGAAATTCAAAAAATAAAACAAGAATATTTTTTAATGACAACTCCTAATTATATTTTAAGAGAAGAAATAATTGAAATACTTAAAAAAAATATGTATGATAATAATTGCCGATATTCATTATTATCAATATTAAAATATAATATAACATTAGATACAAATAATGTTTCTAATTTTTTAAAGGATGATATAGATACAGATTATTTAACAATAATAAATAATGTAGATTCTATTAAATTTGAAAAAACAATTCATATGTTTCAAGATTTAAATGATGTTATATTTATATTTAATGAAAAATCAAATGAAGTAAAAAAAAATAATGATAATGCAACTAAAAAAAATATTAAAACTGTAATTCATACAAAAAATACAAAAACAAAAAATACAATTAAAAAAAGATATAAAGATTAATTAGTATATTTATTATTATTCAAATAATGACTACTGTAGAAAATTGTCCCGACAATTGTCAATATGGTGAAAAAAACCATTTAGAATATAAATGGTCTTTTGATATTAAAGAAAAAATATTACAATTGAGTTTCCAACTCATACGAAGTGATAAATTAGGTATTCTATCTCTTGAAAAAAAATTAACTGAAATATTAACTGAATTAATTCGTAATAAATCCGATGAATCAAAGTATTTATTGAGTATTCTTTACAAAATGATAGGACACACTCGTGATATTATTGATGGAAAAGGAGAATGTGCATTAACGTATATGATGATTTATACATGGTATGATTTTTTCCCTGTATTATCATTGTATGCTCTAGAAACGTTAGTTTTACAATATGATATATTAACTATTCCATATGGTTCTTGGAAAGATCTTAAATATTTTTGTGAATATTGTAAAAATAAAAATAAATCTCTGGATCATCCTTTAATTCAAAAATGTATTTCTCTTATGAATAATCAATTAAAAACAGATTTACATAATAATAAAACAAATTCTATTGATATTTCATTAGTAGCAAAATGGATACCAAGAGAAAAATCTTCTTTTAAATGGATATATGAAGCTATTGCTACTAATTATTTTAATGAATATATTATAACTGCTACTACTACTGAATTACAATGTAAAGCAATTTTAAAATGTAAAACTGAATATCGAAAAATATTATCAACTTTAAATAAATATTTAGATACTTTGCAAATAAAACAATCTAGTAAAAATTGGGATGAAATCAATTTTAAAAATGTAACTTCTATATCACTTTCAAAACAAAAAAATGCATTTTTAAATATTAAAAAAAATCATCAACCGAGATATATTGATGATATGGATAGAATTAAATGTGCTTCTAATTTTGAAACATATATTAAAAAAAGTGTTAATTATAAAATTGAACTAAAAGGAAAACGAATTGGAATGGCAGATTTTACTAAACAAGCTTGTATAATTTATAAATCTCCTAAAGATCAATTCACTAAAATAAAAACAGATTTATTAAATTCACAATGGCGTGATAATTCAAGTTGTTCTACTTCTTTTGGAAAAATGATAGCTATGGTAGATGTTTCCGGATCAATGGAGGGAGATCCGATGAATGTTGCAATTGCTCTTGGTATTAGAATTGCCGAAAAATCTATTTTGGGTAAAAGAATAATGACTTTTTCGAATTCTCCTAGTTGGGTTAATTTAGAACCATATAAAGATTTTGTTTCTCAAACTGAAATTATTATGAAATCCGATTGGGGAGGAAATACTAATTTATATGCTGCTTTTGATTTAATATTAAATACAATTGTAACTAATAAAATGAATTCAGATGATGTAAAAGATATGATTTTTGTTATTTTATCTGATATGCAATTTGATTGTGCTGATAAAAATGAATATAAAACCGTTTATGAAACAATTAAAATTAAATATGCAGAAGCAGGAAAACTTATTTGTGGAAAACCATATAATCCGCCTCATATTCTTTTTTGGAATTTGAAAAATACTTCAGGTTTTCCATCATTATCTACTCAACTTAATGTATCTATGATGTCTGGATTTAGTCCTGCATTATTAAATTTATTTTGTGAACAAGGAATTGAAGCACTTCAATTTATTTCTCCTTGGATTCAATTAGAAAAAAGTTTAGAAAATCAAAGATATTCTATTTTAAGTGATAAATTAGAAAGAGAATATTAATATTTTAAATATTATTATATTATATGTTACAATCCATTCAAAATGGGTATAAAATACCCAATATAATTCATCAAACTTTTATTAATACTAATTTACCTATTGAAATAGTAAATGTTATTAGTGAAAATAAAAAAAGATGTCCTGAATGTAAATTTCTATTTTACAATGATAATGATTGTAATACTTTTATTAAAGAAAATTATCCTGAAAAAATATATAATGCATATAATAATATTAATAGTGTTTATGGAGCAATGAAAGCGGATTTTTTTAGATATTGTGTTTTATATAAATTAGGAGGAATTTATTTAGATATAAAATCTATTATTAAGTATCCTATTTTTAAATTACTTAATAAAAATGATATTTGTGTTTTAGATTTACCTAGAAAATTGGAAACGTGGAGAACAACACCTACTTATGAACAATGGGTTTTAATTTTTGCGCCAAATCATCCTTATTTGTTAAAAATGATTAATTTAATGACATATTATATTGAAATTAAATATGAACCTTCAATTGGAGGAACCACTAATATAGATACCAAACAAAAAATATTAAATGTTACAGGACCAGATGCTTTTACAAAAGCAATTAATATGTATAGATCTGAAAATAATAATGTCATTTTACATCGTTCTATTGATTATTACAGTTATTTCACTTATTCAAATTCGGATCATACAAAAATGTATTCTATAAATAAAAAAAAACATTATAGCAAATACAATGAATCATTATATAAATAAAAAACATTATATAAAATAATGAATCATTATATAATTAAAAAATATAATAATATATAATATAATTATGACAAATAATATATGTATAGTTATGTGGTTTGATGATTCTATTAAAGAATATGCGGAAGTAAATTATAATATTAATAAAATATATTGTGATAAATATGGTTACAGTATAATTAAATCTAATATTAAAAAAACAAATATGCAACCTCATTGGGAGAGAATACCATTAATGATAGAGCAATTACAAATTTTTGATTATGTTGTATGGGTAGATGCGGATGCATTATTTTTAAAAGATAGTCCACCAATTACAAATATAATAAATGAACATTCGGATAAATTATTTATTTTAAGTGCAGATTTAAATAAAGTAAATGAATGTGATATTAATACTGGAGTTATTATAGTAAAAAAATCACCTATTAGTGTTGAAATTTTAAAACAATGGTATACTAATAAAAATATTATACGTAATAATTCATATCATATTTTAGATCAAGGTTCTCTTAGATATATGTATGATAAAAATTTATATGGATTAAAAGTTAATAGTATAATAATTCCATATGGAATTTTACAAATTTTTCCTTTACATAAGGATAATAAATGTGATGTAAACAGTAATACTATTGAGAATAAATCTAAATATGGATTAACAGATAAAGCATTTATAGTACATTTAGCTGGTTATAATTATAATCGTAGAGTATTTTTTTCTACATCATATTTAAAATATAATACTTTTAATTAAAAAAAAGTATTAAAAGTATTTGTTATTAATTAAAAAAAGTATTTAAAAGTAATTATTAATTAAAAAGTATTTCTGGAGAAATCATTATTCTTGCACCACTATTTTGTCTGGCTTGAATATGAAATGCACGATGTTCGCAATCTTCATATCTTCCATCTACAGTGATATATTTTTTGTATACTAATTTTGATTTTGTAATATTCATATGGGCTTGCATATTTATTTTTGGAATTAAATCTTTTCGAATTCTTCCATCATAATAAGTTTTCAAAAACTTATTTGTTTTATAAATAGAAAATCCATTAAATGATGAGATACATGGTAATAATTGATCTTGTGGTAATTTATTTAAAAGAGCGGTAATATAATTTTGAATTATTGTATAATTATTATTATTATTTTCAAAATGATTATAACTAAAACAATATGGATGAATAGATAATCCCCAAATATCATAATATTTAGGATTTGTATTAAAAGATAATGCATCCCAATCTTCTCTCTTTAAATATTTATTTAAAATATTTAAATTTATTTCTTTACAATTTACATCATCTAAATCCATCATTATAAAATAGGGAAATTGTTGTACATTTTTTTTTACAAAATTTAAACAATAATTTCGTGCAATTGCTATATTATGTGTTCTAAAAGTTGATATAGGTTTTTTGTTAACATAAAATAATAATTTAGAATTGATTTGTTGATATTCTTTTAATATTTGTAGTGTATTATCATTTGATTTATCATAAAAAATAACAATTTTATAATCATTGAAAAGAGAACCGATTTTTGTTATATTATCTAAATTTTTAGATAAATAACGTCCTACATTTTTTACAGGTCCGCATATACAACAATTCATTATATTATATATTTAAATAAAATTGAAATTGTATTTAAATATAAATAATATTATATTCTATTTAATTTGATTAATACAAAATGTATACAATTGTTACCGGAAGATTTAATAATGAAACACGTGATTGCAATTACGAATATAGAAAAAAACACGGATTTATTTGTATGTATTGTGTTCCATTAGAATTATCTTCAAAGATTTATTATGATTCAAATGTATTTGTTATAGAAATGAATAATTCTACTAATAAAATTGAAGGTATAGGATTAATTAAAAATAAAACGGTAACAAATAGATATTATAAAGTTCATACAGATGGAAATACTAATAGATATATTTATATTGGTAATTATTTTATAAATCGTGACACAATAATGAGTTATAATGAAATATTAATAAATGTATTAGAAATAATATTATTTAAAGGTAAAACTCATTCAAAAAGAGGAACTGGTTTAACTATATTTCCAGAGAAAATATTAAAGTTAGATATATGTCAAGGAATTAATATAAAAAAAGAAATTTATAAATTATTTATTTTTCATTATAAAAATTTAGAGAGAAATAATAGTTAATAAATATATAATAATAATTAATAAATATATGAATAATTGTTGTATATGTGGAACTGTAAGAAATGTTGGAAGATATTTAGATAAAATATTTGCTAATATGGAACAATTCGGAAATATATTTGATAATTATATTATTTTTTTATATTATGATAAATCAACGGATAATACATTACAAAAATTAAAAGAATATCAACTACGTAATTCAAAATTTCAATATTATATTAATGAAAATGAATTGTTACCTTATAGAACTCATAGATTAGCATTAGGTAGAAATCATTGTTTAACATTTATAAAAGAAAATTATATAGATTATAAATATTTTATAATGATGGATTGTGATGATGTGTGTAATTATAATATTAATTTAGATTTATTTAAATCATATTTAAAGAGAGAAGATTGGGATGCGTTATCATTTCATCATCCAAAAGATTATTATGATATATGGGCTCTTTCAATAAGTCCTTATATATTAAGTTATTTTCATTTAAATTGTTTAATAGAAAGTAGAAAATATATTACGAATATAATAAATAATACTCCATCAAATGAGTTAATTCCGTGTTTATCTGCTTTTAATGGTTTTTCTATTTATATAACAAATAAATTTATAGATTGTAAGTATGATGGAAGATTACGATTTGATTATATTTTAGAATATTTGATAAAAGAAAATATAAAATATAATTGTAAAAATTTTGATTTAAGTAAAGATGATAAAGAAGATTGTGAACATCGTGCGTTTCATTTTGAAGCAATTATTAAAAATAACGCACGTATAAGAATATCTCCGAATTATTTATTTAAATAATTTAGAGAGAAAATTATATATTTAATCATTTTATAATTAAATATAAATTATATTATAAATTATAAATAATATGACAGATATCGATACAAATGTATCAAATTATACTCTTTCAGAACTAATCTCAATCATCGGTATTGAAGATGAAAATGTTAATGAAAATGAAATTATACAAAAATCAAATTTTTATATTAATAAATTTAAAAATAAAAATCCTACAATTTCTGTTTTTTTTCAAAATATTCAAAGTCAACTTTTACAATATGCGTCTAATCTTAAAGACAATAAACATAATGATACATTTGATAAAATTATTGTCAATCCTAATAATAATAATAATAATAATAATAATAATAATAATAATAATAATATCGAAAGTTTTGGAAATATGACTAATGATGATGACGCCATTTATCCTATTGGTGATACACAAGAATCACAATGGAATGAAAATGAATATCTTACTCAAAGTGAACAAAATCAAGTAAATAAAATCACTCAAAGAAAAGATAAAATTAACGTTTTTGGAAATACACACAATCCAATGAATAGAGAACAAATTGCAACTACCGATACATTTATTTTACCTGTTAAACAAGACTCTTTAAATCCTAATCTTAAAAATACTATTAACCGATTTGTTAATTTAGATAGTCAATTCAGACAATATACTACTGGAGTAGATTCTACATCTACTGATTATACATTAGACCTTTCTGATACATTAAAAGATGTTTTAAATTTAAAATTATATTCTTATCAAATTCCGTTCAGTTGGTATGTTATTGATTCCGCATATGGAAATACCTGTTTTTGGATTATTGATTCATCTAATAATAATTCTATTCCTATTTCTATACCTCCTGGGAATTATACTCCTCTTTTATTTCAAGCACAATTAAATACTTCTTTTTTATTAGCCGGATTCACATTTCCTCCATATAATATACCTTTATATGATGTTAGTATGAATTCAAATTCTCCTGTTTATTATAATAGTAATAATGGAATTATTACATTATTCTTATATGGAGGAACATTTAATGATCCTTTAAATATATTTCCATCTTTTATATTAGATACTACAACTATTCTTATTTTTTATGATTTTACTGGAATTTTACAATGTAATAATAATTGTAAAAGTAAAAATAATCATTATTTTAATAATACTTTAGGATGGATTATGGGATATAAATTACCTTATTTTAATATTGAAATTAGTGGAAATACAGCATCTTCTATTTTAGATTTAAATGGAACCAAATATTTAATATTAGTTATTGATGATTATAATCAAAATCACGTTAATAATAGTCTTGTTTCTATTTCACAATATTCACATACTTTAAAAATACCCAACTATTATTCATTAGATTTACCATATACTTGTATTACACCTGCACAACAAACAAATACTTTACAACAATTAGTTAATGAAGTTATAGAGCAATCTGTATTTGATAATCAAACTGTTAATAGTCAAAATGGGTTATTAATTGCCAATAAATATAATCAAGAATATACCTCAACTCAACTCATTTTACCTAGTGCACCTAGAACTTTAACTCAATCACAAATTTACACTATTAATGAAATTAATAAAAATAAAAACAATTTAACTAATTATTTAGCTAAAGCACCTACATCATCTGATATTATGGGTGTATTACCTATTAAAACATCAACTGGTGTTCCGACTGGTTCTTTATTAGTTGAATTTAGTGGTTCTTTACAAGAGAATACTAGAACTTATTTTGGACCAGTTAATATTGATAGAATGGCTATTCAATTATTAGATGATAAAGGTAATGTATTAAACTTAAATGGAAATGACTGGTGTTTCACATTAGTTTGTGATTGTTTATATCAATATTAGGGGGTATTATACCCCCTTACACAATGAATTAATATTTAATAATATATTATGTTATGAATATATTTTTTTATTTATTGAATCGATTGGGAACTAATGGACCTTTTCTTCTTTTTTTTCTCTCTATTATTCTTTTATGGAATAAACAATATTTATTATTTTATTATATTATTGGATTTTTCTTTAATGCTATTTTAAATTTAATTATTAAAGGAATTATACAACAACCTAGACCTTCTGAAGATATTAAAATATTTAATTTAGCATTATCTAATGGTAAAAGATTCATATTTAAAAATGGAATTCCTCACGATATATTTGGAATGCCTTCTGGTCATTCACAATCTTCTCTCTTTTCTACTATTTTTATTTTTTTATCAATTAAAAAAATTAATGTTTTATATTTTTATTTACTTTTTTCTTTATTAATTATGAGTCAAAGAGTCGTTTTTAATTTTCATACAGTACTTCAATGTATTATTGGCGCATTAATCGGAACTTGTTTTGCATATTTAATGTATAAAATAGCTAGATCCAGTATTACTGGAAAAATCAATATGAAATTGGATGATTTCGCAATTAATTAAAATATGTTTGTAATTTAATGAAATATACTTTTAAAAATAAAAAATATAAAAATAAAAAATTAACACAAAATAAAAAATATATTAAATATAATATAACACAAAATAAAAAATATATTAAAAATAATATTTCTTTAAAACTTAAAAAAGGTGGTAGATTCTTTAATAAAGAAGATAAACTATTATATTATGAATTATTTACGAAATACAAAAATGGTTCATTAACTGATACTGAATTTACAACACTTTATAATTTAATACAACCTTTTCATGATACAGAAGAAGATGAATATAATAACTTGATTGTAGAAGAACAAAATAATACTATAAATAAACTTGATACAAAAACACTTGATAGATTAAAATCTATAAAAAGAAAAAATAGATTATATATTGATGATGAATTCGCAAAGAGATATATTGAATTATATGATAAAAAAATAAATAATCAACCATTAACTGAAAGTGAAGAATTTGAATTTAATCAATTATATAAAGCATATGGGGAAAATGATAAGACAACGGATGATAGATATGTATTAGCAAAAAAAGAATATTTCGCACAAAAAATAAAAACAAAAGAAATGTTATCTAAAATTAATAATAATAATGCACAACTTAATACAAGATATTTAGAATTATCTAATAAAAAAAAAACATTATCATTAACTCATCTGGAACAAATAGAATTTGATATGTTAAATGATATATTTAATCCTAATAATCCTATACAACCTAATCCTATACAACCTAATCCTATACAACCTAATCCTATACAACCTAATCCTATACAACCTAATCCTACTAATCCTACAATTTTAAAAAAACTTAAAGAAAGATATTTAGAATTATTTTATAATAAAAATACATCATTATTAACTAAAGAACAACAAATAGAATTTGATACATTAGATAAAGTATTTGGAATTAACAATACAACTACAATAGATATTAATTTAAGAAATCAGCTGACAAGACTTGAACAAAGAGTTACAGATATGCAAAATTATATTAATTTATATGATAAAAACAAAAATGCATCATTAACTGATCTTGAACAAATCGAATTTGAAAAATTATATAAAATATTTGGAAAAAATAATAAAACAAAAGATGATAAATTTGTATTAGTTAATAAAAATATTTATTATGGATTTGACAAATTAACCCAACAAGAACAAAATAAAATAGAACAAATAAGAAATAAAAGTTATAGACCACAATCATTATCATTAACAGTACAAACATCACCATTATCATCATCACCATTAACATTACAAACATCACCATTATCATCACTATTAACATCACAAACATCACCATTATCACCATTATCACCATTAACATACCCATACCCATTATCACCAGTATCACCATTAACATCACAAGTATCACCATTATCACCATTAACACCAGTATCACCATTAACATCAGATCCGTGTGATTTATCTTTACTTAAAAAAATATATAGAACAGTTATAAAACTTAATAAAAAAATATTTCCTGATTCTACAAATACTTATTATAATTTTGAAAATAATAATATATTACTTCTGAATATATATAATATAGTTACAGAAATTAATAATAATATATCTGACAATGATTTGTCTTCACTTGATTAATTATAAATATCATAATATGTAATCTAAAAAAAGTGTTTATTCAATTCATTCATTAATTAAAATATATATTTAATATAATTAATGAATTTCATTTTTAATAATACAAATAATACAAATAATACAAATAATACAAATAATATAAATAATATAAATAATATAAATAATACAAATAATACAACTACAAATACTAATAAAAATATTTGTTCCAAATATAATGGTTATCCTAGTTTTACACCAACTATTAATACTATTTCAATCAATAATAGTATTACTGGATATTATACTGTTGTTTATATTAATGGCACCAATTTTTTACCTCCTGTATATGGAACTACATATGTTAAATTTAGAAATTTAAACAATCTTATCACCTTTAATTTATTAATTACTTTTTATAGTTCTTTTAATATTTCATTTATTGTTCCAATAAATGCACCTTTGGGAAATTATTATATTACAGTTGTTAATATTTATAATGGAAATTTTAGTCCAGGAGTAAATATTTCATATACTGGAACTCCGAATTATTCTAATTCAATTCAATATACTATTTCATAAAATATTATTTATAAATAAATATATATGAAATATTTCAAATTATATATATTTTTATTAATTCTTTTTATTTTTATTGTTTCTTATTATAATACTTATAAAAATACTTATACAGAACAGTTCAATTCTAATTTTAATAAACAAACATTTATTTTATTGGGGGATAGTATTCTTAATAATAACGCATATGTAGATAATGAAAATACTGTTAATCAATTATTAATAGAGAGAACTAATGGAAAAATTATTTGTTTAGCTATGGATGATTCTACAATTAATGATGTTTATAATCAACTTAATTCTAATTCTATTAATGATAATTTAAATAATAAATATACTACTATTTTTCTCTCTATTGGAGGAAATAATATTTTATATAATTATGTTGAAAACATTAATAAAGATGACACTATTATCAAAACTATTTTTACAGAATATAAAAAATTAGTTAAACAAATTCAACATAAATTCTCCAATTCTAATATCGTTCTTTTAGATATTTATTATCCAAATAATTCAATATATAAACAATATCATTCTATAATTAATAAATGGAATAAAATGATTTATAATTATGCAAAAAATCCTAAAAATAAAATTAGTAGTGTATTTAAAATAAGTAATATTTTAACACAACCGGAAGATTTTACATTGGGTATTGAACCTTCTTCTTGTGGTAGTATAAAATTAGTAAATTCACTTTTAAATAGTTATTAAATTAAATATCAATATATAAATATAATATATTGATATTTAATATGGGTGCCGGAATATTACCTACAACAATACATAATAATAAATTATATTTTTTATTTGGAAAAGAAAATAAATATGAAGATTCTGCGCCAGGATTTTCTGATTTTGGAGGAGGTACTGATAATAAAGAATCTTTATTTAAAACTGCTATTAGAGAAGCAACTGAAGAACTTACTGGATTTTTAGGTAATCAAACTGAGATTTATAAATTATTAACTAAATACGGAACATATAATATTGATTATGACAGTAATACTCATAATACATATCGTATGCATATTTTTCCTTATAAATATAATCCTTGGTTACCTTATTTTTTTAATAATAATCAACAATTCATTCAACACAATTTAAGTAAAACAATTATTAAAAAAAGTAAAATATTCGAAAAAAATGAAATTAAGTGGGTTTGTATTAATGATATTCATAAAATGCGTTCACAATTTAGACCTTATTTTAGAAATATTATTGATATGATTCTCATTCAAAAAAAAGATATTTTACAATTTATTAAAAAAAATATTAAAAATAAAACATTGAAATCTAAATTTAATAAAAATAAAACATTGAAACATTAAGTTTAAATATTATAAATAATATTTACAAAAAACATTTGATGAATCAGATTTATAATTTATAAATTATAAATTACTTATTTATTCTTTTCCTTTTTTTTACACTCTTTTTTTTATTTTTTATTTTTCTTTTTACACTTTTCTTTTTATTTATTTTTCTTTTTTTATTTCCTGCTGTATAACTACCTGTATAACGAGTATCTCTATATCTTCCATGTAATCGAATCGAACAAATTTTTAATTTATTTTTTTCTACCATATCAAAGTCTCGTAAATCGTGTAATGATAAAATATCACTGCTACGACACGCTCTATTTACATATGTCATTGAATTATATCCTAAAAAATGCATAAATAATTGAAGTGAATAACTATCTATTGTTGAAATTAATAATTGTTGAGATAATTCTAATTCTCTTTCTGGAGATATTTCTAATTCTCTTAATACCAATGATATATTAATTCTACCTAATACTTTATGTATAATTCTTATTTCGTGTTGAAAATTATAATCATCTTTACCAACTTCTATAATTCCATATTGTTGAAGATAACTACTATTATTTATCGCAAGAATACATTTTAATATATCTGATACACTTTTACCTAATTTACAAATATGATCGAATTGGATTAAATTTAAAAATTTGATTGGACTTCCGTCTGGCATTTGCATTTCATTAATAATTCTATTATGTACTTCATTTTTTGATGAAAATAAAGCTAATGCTGAAAAGTCGGATCCTTTTGGTTGTTCTTCAATTCTATATGCTTCAAATTTAAAAAATGAATAAGGTAAATGTTCTATTGTAATCAACGAATTTTCTCTTTTTTTTGTTAATGTAGTATATAATTCTGCAGCATCGGGATTTTTTAATATTCGATTAACTTCTAAATTTGCCGTTTTTTTACCTTGTATTATTTCTTTTCCTAATTCCGAAAACCCTAAACTATCTAATCTTGCCATAGTTTTTACAATATCTGATCCACTATCCTCAAATAATTGTATTATTTTTCTTAATTCTATATATCTTGATCTAGTATCACATAATGTATGAGTATTTACATCACTAAATTCTACAAATTGTATTATTACAGAATTAATACTTTCTCTAATATTAGTATTTAAAAGTCTTATATTTAAAGAATTTACTGTTTCTTTACTATGTGCAATAATACCTAAAATACCACTATTTGAATTTACTGTTTTTTCAATATTTGCATTACAGTAATCTAAACTTTCTTCATTAAAATCTGGATGTGCATATTTTCTTCTATCGGATTCAGTCTGTCTCATAGTCTGTTCAAATTTTTCCTTATATTCTGATTCATCATCTGTTTTTTCTTCATAATCTTCTTCATTTTTTTGCATAATATATATTTATATAAATAAATAATAAATAATAAATAATAAATAATAAATAATAAATAATAAATAATAATAATAATAATAAATAAGAAATAAAAATATAAATGATTTAAATATTATTTTATAAATAATATTTAAATGACTAATAATAATATTGTTTTTAAAGATGGACAATTAATTAATAATAATAATTATTATGATACTTTATGGGATGGATTGTTTTCAAAAGTTAAAAAAAATGGACCTATTATACAATTTATACAATCGTGTTTATTTGAAAATAGTATTTTTTTAATACCTCATAGTGATGGAAATATAACACAAAATCGTAATTATAATGAATATAATGATATAAATTGGAATGTAGAAATACAACCTTATATTGATGAAGCAAAAGAACAAAATAAAATATTTTTTTTAGGTGTGTTATCTCAAATTAATAAAGATCCTAATATAAATTATATTTATATACCTTTAGATGATGACATTTTTGAAAATGGAATTGAATATTTTTTCCCTCAACAAAATTTATTAAAATGGAATGAACGTAGCAATGAATTATGTTGGAGAGGAGGATGTTCTGGTATAGGTGATTCAAATTCATTACGAGTCAATTTCGTAAAAAAACTAATAAATATTGAAATATCCACCAATGTTCGTCTTTCAAATTGGTGGAGTGAAAATAAAAACATTCCTAATGAATATTTTAGAGAGAGAATACATTATACTGAATTTTTAAAATATAAAATTTTTTTTATTGTTGATGGAAATGTCATTGCATCTAATCATATGTGGGGATTCGCTACTGGTTGTATTCCTTTTATAATATCAAATGCAAATTGTTGGTTTACTGATTTAATTATTCCATACGTTCATTATATTCCAATTAAATATGATTTAAGCGATTTATTTGAAGCAATTCAATTTGTTTTAAATAATGATTCTAAAGCAGAACAAATCGCTCAAAATGCTTTATTATTTTCAAAAACTTATTTTTCCGCTGAATATCAACACAAATATCTTAAAGAAAGTATTCTAAAATTTAATTCTATTTAATAATATTCTTTTGCTTCATCTATTTCAAAATGTATTTCTGGAAATGATAACCATTCTGAATATGGTTGAGCTTTACTTGTTGATCTTTCTAAAGAAAGTAAAATCTTTAATGCTTGTATTCTTCTCTCTAATGGATTTATTGTAATAGATAATTTACGAGATAATTGCTTCCATCTCCATTCAAATTGAAGCGCTGATTTCCAATCTGGAAAACCTGATATATGCATCGCTCTTTTCCAAATCTCACCTTGATTTACTTTTATTTGAGTTGCTTGAGCACCACCTTTTATTTCTTTATTATGTTGTCTTAATCGCCTTTCCAAATTTATAGTTGAACCTACATAAGTTGAACCATTTGTAGAAACTAGTAAATATACAAAACACATTATTTATATATACTTATTTTTTTTTTACATCCTTTTTTATGTGCTGCTATACCTTTTAATGTTTTTGAAGTATAGATATTACATAAATTACATTTATGTATATATAAATTATTTTGAGATATTATAAATTTTGTAGATAAATATTTATCTAATGTATCAAATTTAAAATTCTCTATATTTTTTATCAAATTATTATTATTTTCTTTTATAAATTTTATCATCGATTCTTTATAATTTAAAAATACTTGATATTCTTTATTTATTTCAATTAATAATGACGCATTTATCGTGGGATTTAATTTATCGTTAAATAATTTTAGCTTATCATATAACGTATAAATTATTTCTATTGAGTTTTTTATTTTTTCTATATCATAATTACAATTTGCTATATATATCAAAATATTACCATTATATATTTCTATTTTAAAACTTGGTTTATTTATTATTCCACTATGCTGTGATATAAATATTCCGCAACAATTATTTTCTTTTATTGATGATATAAACAAATCTATTATATCTATGTCGACATTTACATTTGTTTCTTTACTTTCAATCATTATTTGCGGCTTGTTTTGACTTTTTATTATATAATCACAATGCATTGACATATTCGTATTTTTTATTATTCTATCTGTCGGACAAATATTACATAACATAATCTCCATTTGTTTCTCTCCAATCAATTGATTTTCTTTTATTATTTTCTTTAAATTATATTCATTTATTGAATTATCTTCAATTATTGATTCAAATAAATCTATTAAGTATAAATTTATATTTTCAAAATTTATATTAGAATTTTTATCATAAAAATCTTTTATTTTTTTATTATTTATTGAAATTATAGAATTATTACAAACTGAATTATTACAATTTGTATTTTCCATATATTTATGTGTAATAATTTATTTTTAAATTATTTACTAAAGATTCATTTAATTAATTATTTATCTTATCAGTTGTAATTACAAATTCACAATTTCTAATTACAAATTTATGTCGGATTTTTTACAATGGGTTTTTTACAATGGGTTTTATTATTTTATGTTATTTTATGTTATAATATTTATTTTATAGTAATTTAGAAATTACCGCAACTGCAGTTATTTGTGGTTCAGCTGAACCTGAACCTAATTGTCCGTTTAATGTTACTGAAGGCACATAAGATGAATGATTTCTAAAATTTATTATAGCTGCTGTTCCTGTAGGAGACAACTCAGATGTTTGATATAATACATCTGTTTCACTTAAAAACAATATTATTGAAGCTGAATTTTGAGATGCACCAGTAGGAGAACCTACGATAGAATTATTGTATAATTGATTATTATAAAATACAGCAAATTGACACGGTTCCGTATGATAAATATTATAATATATATTATAATATCCTGTTTTCCATATTAATATATCGGTTGAAGGAACATTAATAGCACAATCACCATATTGTACAGATAAAGAATCAAATATTACATTTTCTTCTATTAATAATGTTTGATCTGTTATTCTAGTTACATGTAAAAACGTTGGATCAAACATTTTTGGTCCAGTAAAACCAGTAGGACCCATATCTCCGGTAGGACCAGTAGGACCAGTAGGTCCTATATCTCCTGTATCTCCAGTAGGTCCAGTAGGTCCCATATCTCCAGTATCTCCTGTATCCCCAGTAGGACCAGTAGGTCCCATATCTCCAGTAGGACCCATATCTCCAGTATCCCCAGTAGGACCAGTAGGTCCCATATCTCCAGTAGGACCCATATCTCCAGTATCTCCAGTAGGACCCATATCTCCAGTATCTCCAGTAGGACCCATATCTCCAGTAGGACCAGTAGGACCCATATCTCCTGTATCTCCAATATGACCGGTAGGACCAGTAACACCAATATGACCGGTAGGACCAGTAACACCAATATGACCGGTAGGACCAGTAACACCAATATGACCGGTAGGACCAGTAACACCAATATGACCGGTAGGACCAGTAACACCAATATGACCGGTAGGACCAGTTGGTCCTATTGGTAATTCAGAACAACAAACACAAAAATTGATAGAATTTAAAATAACACTAGATGATTGATCTGAACCGGACGCAGTAATGGAAATATATTTATATTTACAAAATTGTGGTATTTCTATTGTTTGAATTATTGGATTATCAATAGAAGTATATAACATGTATCCAGGTATTCCAAGTGTTTGAGAACCATAAATAGTAAATCCACCATTTGGTATAATATTTCCAATTGTAATAGTAGGACAACAATCTTTATTAACTGAATATATTAAATTTAAAAGATCTAATTGTATAAAAGAATTTTTATTTATTTCATAATTTATATCACTAGCAATACCTAATCCATAATTATTACCATATAAGTCTGTAGGTAGATTTATAGGAACATCAAAAGTAAATCCATTTGCTGTAATATTTATTTTTTTATGTGAATAATTACAAGTTGTTCCAATATCACCACTAGGTAAATTAAAATAAATAGTTTCATAATAACAATTTTTATTATCGTTACAACAAGGTTTATTATCACAAGAGCAGTCATTATTATGATGTTTAATCATTATAATATCAACTTATATTATATTTTTTACAAAGATTTTAATCTTAATTTTATTATGTTAAATGATAACATATATATTATATTTTTTACAATTGTAAAATTGTAACTAATAATTCTAATTAATAGTTATTATATTATTTGATTTGATACTATACATAAATAAATTACATAATTTATACATATTTTCTGTAAAATTAATAAATTTATGTATAATTATAATAGATTTTATAAAATTAGAGGATTCATTTGGAGTAAAATGATTATTAATTATAAAAATATGAATTCCATTTATTATTTTTTTTAAATTAACAATATTATTAATTTCAAAATTAATATTAATATAATCAACAATTGATTTTGAAAGTTGATTTTTAATAAAATCGAATTCAGAATAAGTTAAATGATAATTTTTATGATTACATTTAATAATTAAACCCATATCAATATATTATTATATTTTTATGTTTTATATTATAATTTACATTATATAATAATAAGTCCTTGGTGTAAAATGAAATGAAAAATGAAAAATGAAAAATGAAATATATATATTATTTTTATAATTTAAAGAAAATAAGTAATTTAATTATTAATTATAACATTACAGGTAATAATACTATTAATATTATACATACAATTACTATAAATAATATCCATGCATTATCCATTAGTATAATTATATTAAATATCATCTATTTAAATTAATATTTACTATTTATTGAAATCAAATATAAAGAAAATAAGTAATTTAATTATAAATTATTAAACATATAATTACTATAAATAATATCCATGCATTATCCATTAGTATAATTATATTAAATATCATCTATTTAAATTAATATTTACTATTATTGTTGTGCTTTATTTAAAACTAAACTATTCTATTGAAATCAAATATAAAGAAATTAAAAATACAAGTAATGATGAAATTAATAATATATATATTGATAAATTTAATAAAATATTTTTTAATATTTCATTTTTACATAAATATTTAAAAAATAATACAATTATTGTAATAATAATTATATTTGGGATACAATGACTTGTATCTTCTACATATTTTTCTGTATTATTTTTTGTTCCAAATATAATATCACATATATCAGGTCCTAAATTAGTATTTTCATTTATATGATGTAAATAATGAAATTTATTTACATTAAATATAGAATAATTAATAAAATGTGTAGTTAAATAACATAATGTGTACATTATAACAATCCATAAATTAAAATAATTGTTAAAATAATTAAAACTATTAAAAAAATTATATTTTTTTAAAAAATAATATGTACATAAAGTAGGCATACTAAAACTTATACCTTCTAATAAAATTTCAATTAAAATAGAATATAAATCATCATTATTATGATGGTGAATATGAATAATTGAAAATATATTTTTATGTAAATGAAAAAATACATGCATAAAATATGAATTTAAAAATACTACAATTAAAGTTACTATACCACCACTTAAATTTGGATATGAAAGCACAAATGTTGAAATAAATATAGTAATCCAATATAAATAATTTTTTGTTATAGAATTATATATAGTTATATCTTTTTTATTTTCAGATATATCTTCTTTATTTTCAGATATATCTTTATTTTCAGATATATCTTCTTTATTTTCAGATATATTTTTATTTTCAGTTATATTTTCAGATATATCTTTATTTTCAGATATATCTTCTTTATTTTCAGTTATATTTTTATTTTCAGTTATATTTTTAATTTTAGTTATATTTTTAATTTTAGTTATATTTTTAATTTTAATTATATCTTTTTTAGTTATATCTTTATTAGAATTATTTGTTAAAATCATATTATATAAAAAATATAATATAATATAAACAATTAAACAAAATTAATTATACATATAAATTGTTATAATTTATTAATTTAAAATTAAAAGTATTTAAAATTATTATACTTAAACATTTAATTATTACTAACATTATTGTATTAGATAATATTTCAATTTGAGATTCATAAATATGACTACAATTATATACAATTCCTAAATTTTTAAATATTTTTTGTTTAATTTGATCAGTTGTAATATTTAAATATTTCTCTTCAAGTTTAGTATATGGACAACCGTGAAGAACTACAACTGCAAAAGCATCAAGTGATAGTATAATAAATACTATAATTAAATCACACACATTATTATTAAATAATATTATAAAACTGACAAAAAACAAAAACAACCAATGAACGATAATATAATATGAACTATGTACTATATTTTGTAAATTAAATTTTTTATATATATAATGTGAAATTTTTCTTATAATATTTTCACTAACAATATTAAAATTGGCATCATCAATATTAATATTTTCATCAGTATCAATTAGATTAATATTATTTTCAAGGGAAATGGAATTCGGTGGTTTAATATTTATATCAATATATTCTTCTTTATTTAAATTATCATCAATATTTATATTTGTATTATCATAATTAATATATTCTTCTTTAATAGCAGAATTTGTATTATTATTTTTTAAAATACTCATTATTATATAGTTTTTAAAAAATATAATAATAAAACGCAACTAACTAACTAAACTATATTGCTAAATATTAAAAAAAGGCGTTTTAGGTTTTTGAATTAAGTATTTAAATATATAATTCTATATTTAATGAAACTATTTGGAATTTATATTAAATTACTTTTATTTTGGAATATATAAATCCAAATATTCTTTATTAATTATATTTGCAGTCCAAAATATATTATCTTCCTCTTTCCATTTATCACTTTTATTTAAATTATCTACTGCTAATAAGGGCTGAAAATTTGTATAATTACAGCAATTCAAGAACTCGTCTTGATCATTCAAATTAAAAGAACTTACTGGTTTAATATGGTCTAAATGTATATTATCCCAAGTCATTAAAGCAGTCATTTTCTTTTCCATAAATTCTTTAAAATATTCTATATTACAACCCAAATATTCTATGCTATGCTGTAATTTTTTATGATTAGATAATTTAACTAATCTATAAATTTGATTACGTTGTAAATGAACTAGATAATGAGTAAAATTACAATCTTTACACTCACGTTTTTGTCGTTTATGTTCGCATACCCCACTTCCTCCACATTCAATACATCCGTCTTTTCTTTTATTATGTTCGCAAATTCCATTTCCACCGCATTCAACACATCTGTATTTTCTTTTATTATGTTCGCAAATTCCATTTCCTCCACATTCAACACATCCGTCTTTTCTTTTATTATGTTCGCAAATTCCATTTCCACCGCATTCAACACATATGTATTTTGATTTATTATGTTCGCATACCCCACTTCCTCCACATTCAATACACGTACTTTTTTGTCGTGAATGTTCGCAAATTCCACTTCCTCCACATTCAATACACGTATTTTTTTGTCGTGAATGTTCGCACTTATATTTGTCTTTATTTTTTAAATACCATAATCGTTTATATTCTTTTTTTTCAGCATCTGTTTTTGGCATTATGATTTGCTTACATAGTATATATCATATAATGTTTAAATCGTTTATTAAATAATTATTAAAATTATAAATCAATAATCATTTCTCAATGCGGTTATCGTGTCTATATTAATTAATTTATCAAATAATTCGTTGTCAATAACTATATGCAATATCTTTTTATAAATTTAATATATATATTTTTTAATATTGAATTTTTAATATAAATAAATTTATATATTTTATTTTTTCTAAATAAAATTAAATAAAATAATATATAAATTATTATTTTTTCAAATAATAAAATATATATATTAAATAAGTATGATATAATAGATAATTTTTTTAAATCATTGCACATATATGTATTTGTATTTTTAATATAAAAAGTATTCATTTCTAATATTCCTAAAAAAATTCTATGAATATTTGTTTTTTCATTTTTAATTTGAATTATATCTTGTATTTTATCAATTGTATATAAATTTAAAAATAATAATTGTGTATTATCTTTTTTTTTAAAAAAGTAAGGTGTGATACCATCGATATATGTATTTTTATATAAAAAATTATTATCTATTAAATATGGTACAAAACACGATTTTATAATTTTATCATATAAATCATCTGCATTTTTATATGTTTTTGTAACTTTTTTTTTCAATTGTAATACATTATTATAAGATATAAATAATTTATTATTAATTAGTTGAATTAAGTTAGGTGGTAATTTATGATTTAAATAATATTTAATATTTTTTATAATTGATAAATTATAATTTTTTTTAAAACTATCAATAAAAATATTATATGTATCAATAAAATAATTTAATTCATCGATTAAATATAATAATCCCAAAATAGAACCTACACTACAGCCGGATATTCTATTAATTTTAACATATTTTCTTTTTTCCATTTCTTTTAAAAAAAATAATGCTCCAATCAAATAGCTTCCATTGAATGCTCCTCCTCCTAATATTAGATCGATTTGTGTAGGTTTATCAGTATTTTTTAAAGTATCAGGTAGATTATCTATTAACTTATCAATAATTGGATTAATCATTTTTAATTAGATTTTAAGATTTTGTTTTAATAATTACGAAATATTGTATTGTTCTTTAAATAGGAAATATATATATTATTGTTCTTTAAATAGGAAATATATATATATTATTTGGCAAATTATGAAAACAAATGAAATGTAATTTTAATTTAAAGATATTCCTATTAATTATTATACTTAATGGAAACAAAATATAAATTAGAAATTACTAATAAACGAATCTGGGATTTTTACAATAATAATAAAAATATTAATTTTGAAGCTGTAAATTTAATATTTTTAGATTTAATTGAAAAAATTAATAATGATATGTCTAATACAATTAGTAATACAATTAATAATGAAATATTATCTTGTGTCAAAGATATTCAAAATAATGTATCATCTATTACAAATATTCTTATCGTGAAATTTCACGATATTAATAAAGAATATATTGATAATATGAAATTAATTATTTCTTCATCATCTAATGAAAATATAGAAAAAATAATGACATTATTAGATAAAAATACCGAACTATGTATTCATAAATTAAATCAAGAAATACCTAAAACACACCAAGAATTAAATAATAAAATAAAAGAAAACTTTTTATCTTTTCAGCAAGTTATTATTACTGATATTAAAGAACAATTTAATACAACTTCAAATAAAGAAGATTCACTTAAACAATACATTTTTGGAATTGATACTAAAATGCAACAATTTCAACAACCATTATATGCATTTATATCTGCTAATCAAGAACAACTCATATCCAACATCTCAACTTTAAAAGAATCTAGTATTATTTCACAATCTAGTCAAAATAAAGTTTTTGAAGAATTAGGCGAATTTTTAAATAAATATCGAACTAATTCTAATTATAAAGGAAAATCATCTGAAAATATGTTAGAAGTTATTTTAAATAAAATATATCCAACTGCTGAAATTGTTAATTCATCTTCCAGTTTAAAATTAGCAGGAGATTTCCTATTAAAGAGAGAAAATAAACCACAAATTTTAATAGAAAATAAAAATTATGATCTTGCTATACAAAAAGAAGGAGTAGAAAAATTCATTCGAGATATTCGAGCACAAAAATGCAATGGTATATTTATGTCACAACATTCTGGTATTCAATATAAACCCAACTTTTTTATCGAAATTGAAGATAATAATATTTTGATTTATTTACATAATGTAGAATATTCGGAAGAAAAAATAAAAACTGCTGTTGATATTATTGATAAATTAACTGATAAATTAAATGAATTAAAAATTGATGATATTGAAGGAATTAATATTGATAAAGATATGTTAGATAAAATTAATACTGAATTTCAAGTTTTTATCAGTCAAAAAGAATTAATCATATTTAATTTTAAAGAAATGCAAAAAACATTTCTATCTCAATTTGAAGATTTAAATATGCCTAATCTATCTATTTTTTTAAATAGTAAATTCGCATCAATGCAAAATCAAAAATGGACATGTAATATATGTAATGAATCATTTACTAAGAAAAATAGTTTAGCTAGTCATAAAAAAAAACACAAGATTGATAAATCATCTACTCTACTATCTCCTATCTCTCTCTCTCCAATTTAATAAATTAAATTCACTTATATTATATAACAATTCATATATTAAATATATAATATAAATTATTATATGAATTTTCAACAATTTTCAAAAATACAGTTATTAAATAAATGTCAAGAATTAGGTATTACTAAATGTAAATCTAATACAAAAACCAAATTAATTCAAATACTTAATGATAAATTAATAAGTATTCAAAAATCTAATTATCCAATTATAGAAAATAATTTTATAGAAAATAATTTTGTAGAAAATAATTTTATAGAAAAAGAAGAAAAAGAAGAAAATACAAATATGGATATTTTTATTAATAATATTAATGATATGGATATTTCTGATTTATCCAAATATACATTTATTGATTTATTTTGTGGTATCGGCGGATTTCATCAGGCTTTAACTAAAATGGGCGCTAAATGTGTTCTTGCTTGTGATATTGATAAAGATTGCAGAACAGTTTACAAAAATAATTATAATATGGAACCTGTAACTAATATCAAAAATATTAACGAAAAAACAATGCCTGATTTTGATATTTTATGCGGCGGATTCCCTTGTCAATCTTTTAGTAATGGAGGTAACAAAAAATGCTTTAATGATGATAGAGGATTATTATTTGATGAAATAATTAGAATCGCTAAAGAAAAAAAACCACGATTTATGTTTTTAGAAAATGTTAAACATATCTTAAAAGTTAGTAAAGGTCTTGTTCTAGAATATATTAAAAATAAAATCGCATCAATCAATTATACATTACAAATATTTAAAATTTCTCCACATAATTTTGGAATTCCTCAACAAAGAGAACGTGTGTATTTTGTTTGTGTAAGAAATGATTTTTATAATGGCACTAAAATACAATTACCCATTTATACTGGAAAAATAGAATTTAATCAATTCTTAGATAAAAAAGAAAATTTAGATAACAAATATTTTATCAAAGATGATATATTAAATGTATTGACTGTATGGGATGAAATAATTAAACAATTTAAAGTTGGAGAAAAAATATCACCTACTATTATGATTAATTATGCATTTAATCATTCATATTCTCTATCTGATTTCAACTCATTCCCTACTTGGAAACAAGATTATATTACCAAAAATAAACCATTAATTGAAAAATATAAAGAACAATTTGATAAATGGTATCACACTAATTCTACTATTTTACAAAAAAAAGAAATTTTTGGAAAATTAGAATGGCAGGCTGGAATTATACTAAATAAAGACACTATATTTAATCATTTTATTCAAATTAGACAATCTGGAATACGTGTTAAAAAAGCAAACTATTTCCCTACATTGGTCGCTATCTCTCAAATTCCTATTTATGGAAAAGAAAAACGATATATTACACCACGCGAATGCGCCAGATTACAATCTTTCCCTGAATCATTCATATTGTTAGATGATGATAAAAAAAGTTATAAACAATTAGGAAATAGTGTAAATGTTGATAATGTATTTACAGTTATTAATTCAACCTTTCATAATTATATAAAAAAATGAAATGAAAATATATTAAAAATAAATACATAACTAAACAATATGACTGAATTTTTTGAAGATACGTTGTTCTTGAAAAGAATGCAGACACTTTCTTATCCTAATCTAAAAATTAAAATATTAGAGATTATGACTGAAATGAAAAATAAAGACAACCAATTGGATATTCGATGTTTTATTTGTATATTAGAAAAAATAATTGATCCATCAGTATCATACCCACATTCAACTAGTAAGGTTTATATGTATTCTGTAAAACTATGGAATGACTTTATATATAACAGTAAAAAAGATTTTGATATGTTAATACATTATGATCGAGGAGGAATCTGTTTTTAAAAATATTATATGGATTAATACATAAATTATAAATTATTTATATTTAGTATTATTTTTTTTCATATAATTATTAACTTATAATATTTAACAATTATATAATATGAAAAAAATATTTAAAAAAAACACTAAAAAAAAACGTAATAAAAACTTTATAAAACAATCCAAAAAAATGATGGGTGGTGTTGGTGATTTTGTACATATAACTGAGAATGTATGGTTTAATACGACAACTAAATTTTTATATGATGATTCTCATGTGAATACATATCCATATCAATTAAATAATTCTATGATACAATTCAGTGTAGCTAATGTAGGTAATTTTATTTATAATGCTGATACAAATGGATTATATTATATTGATCAAGTTGGTAACACAAATTTAGTATATCCTCGTCAACAACCGGATGATTTGGGTATGAGTGATATACCTGATGAGTTTGATATACCTGATGATTATGATACTGGTATGGGTATGGGTGATATACCTGATGAGTTTGATATACCTGATGAGTTTGATATACCTGATGAGTTTGATATACCTGATGATGATGATACTGGTATGAATCAAGATGATTTGGGTATAGGTCAAAAACCGGATGAGTTTGATATACCTGATGATGATGATACTGGTATGAATCAAACTGATGATTTGGGTATAGGTCAAAAACCGGCTGATTTGGGTACTATGAGTCAAAAACTACAACCGTGTGGTCCAGAAAATAGTTATAGAGCAAATTCAAATACAGGGTTTATGTATGTTGCGGCTCACGGTGTAGAAATGATACCTTTATTGAAAACTGATAAGTTAAACAGAATTATTCCACCAAGCAAAAATTCTGTAGTAATACAATTTATAGACTTCGCTGATGTAAGTGCAGGTGCGTCGAAAAATACCAAAGGTATCTGTGAGAAAACGAGAATGGATTCTTTATTGCAATTTTTGGACTTATTTAGTCAAAGTGGTCAAGATATTATAAAAACAATGGCAAGATCAAATAATATAGAATTTTCTGATTTAGGTAGAAATTTTTCAAAAGATAAATTATCTGTCATCCAATACTACCTAGATAAATATAAAAAAAATCCACAATTAAATATTCCAGAAATAACTGTTCCACGATTAAATATGTATAGTCAATTAGCTAGACAAAGTGATAATCAAATAACTATTGAAGACATACATTACGCTCTATATTCTTTTGGAGAATATACAGTTGAACAACAAGAAGCAGAAGAAGCCGCAGGATCATCATTATCCCCAAACGAAAATATATGGGGATTACTTTTATTTTCATCTAAAATTGCTGTACATCAACAAATTATTGAAGAACAACCATATAAGTTTTTAAATTTAGCACAAATAAATGATATTTGTAAATTACGTACTTTAGGGGATGTATTAAGAGGTATTTTTAAAATTAATGATTATGGATATTTATCGGTAGTTTTTAAAAAAGAGGGGGAATTTTTCGATGATGATAATAGAGTAACGCAAGGTGATACACAACGAAATATTCAAGGAATTAGACTAATGTATAAAGACGCAACCATTATGATTAAAATAACAGATATTAATCAGTGTTTAGATTTATTAAAAACAAATTGTAATGGTAACAGAGATGAATTATCTAAAAGACTATTTATTAAAAAAATAGACACTTATTCTTTACAATTATTTATGCATTATTTAGGATATCCTTCAATAACATATATAAATAGATCTTGTCGTTATAGTAATACTATTAAAAGTTTAGATGATTTAACACCTGCTATTTTAGACTCCAAAAATAGTTTAAAAATATGTAATATACAATTTCTTGATATTCATAAAGGTGGTAAAAAAAGAAATTATAAAAAAAAGAAAAGAATTACTAAAAAGAAAAAAATTACTAAAAAGAAAAGAATTACAAAAAAGCATAAATTTTAAATAATGTTCTTTAAATAGAAAAATAATATATTATTTAATTTGTTTATTTTTACAAATTCTGTTATAAAAATTACAACATTATGATTTGAATATATATAATTATAATTTAGGGATTCATATTAATATATATATATATATTATTATGAATTATCAAGATGAATATAATTTAAAATTTCACGATTTATATTTATTATATTTACAAAAATTACAATATCGAAGAAAACAACGACAACTTGAAATAAATAAACAAATTTTTGAACGATTTCAAAAAAATAACCAAATGTTTGAACAAAATAAACAAATGTATAATAAAGACATTTGATTATTATTATTTTATATAATATTTCAATATTTTTAGAATATTGAAATACTTTTTTATTGTATCAAATATATCAAAATCAGTTCAAGATTCAAGTCCTATTAAAGATATTTAAGTATAACAAATATTATTTTATTTTATTTTATATTTTTTACCACCTACCAAATAATACCTTTTTTTTCTTATTGATATTAAATTATCATTTATATCTGAACACGCACCACTTATAACAGTTATTTTTAATGAACTAAAAACATCTTCTAATTCTGGATATTGATTACACATTTCAACAAACATATCTGATACATAATTAATTATATCTGAAAACTTAAAACTATGTATAACCATACCATAATTTTTTTTTATAAAAAATTTTTTATTACTTTTCCAATAACCATTGTAAACAATATTTAATTTTCTTTTATCATCATCATCATCATCATCATCATCATCATAATCATCATCATCATCATCATCATCTTCATCATCTTCATCATCCTCATCATCATCATCTTCATCATCTTCATCTTCATCATCTTCATCTTTTTTATCTTTTTTATCTTTTTTATCTTTTTCATCTTTTTCATATTTTTCATCTTTTTCATCTTTTTCATCATCTTCATCTTCAAAATCTTCTTCATTAAGATTTTGCACATCATCCTCATCATCAAAATCTTCTTCATTAAGATTTTGCACATCATCATCATCAGTTGATTTTTTTAACGAATTAATTGAACTTTTTGACAATTCTTCATCTTCAAATTCATCTTCAGTTTCATCATTTTTTTCATAATCTACTTTGTCTTTAAAATGTTTATAAAAAAAGGACGGAAACGAAGGTAGAATTATTTTTGTTGATTGTTTTAATCGTTTTGTTGAGGTTGATGAGGGTTTTCGTTTTGATGATTGTTTTAATCGTTTTGAGGTTTGTTTTAATCGTTTTGATGGTTGTTTTAATAATCGTCTTGATTTATTTGTTTCTTTTGTATCATTATAAAAATTTATATTTTCAAAAGATATATCATTTGGTGTAGATATATTTAATTTTTCCAGTAATATTTTTGTTGCATCTTGTATTGTTATTTTTTTTTTATTTTTTTTATCATATAATTCATCTGTATATTCATCTGGATCATCTGGGTCATCTTTTTCAATTAATACTTTATTTACATTAAATAATGAAGATGGTCTAGATGAATTTATTAATTGTTCTGAAACTACTATATTTTTACATATTATTTTACCATCTAATGGATTTTTAAAAATAACAAATATACATACATTATCAAATTCATACTTACTATCAAGACCAGAAGATACTGTGGTAAATTCTTGTTCGGGTATTTCACGAGAATAATCACATGCGGACATTTGACTATTAAATCGAGTTTCCATCTCCTTTTTATTTAGTTGAAAAATATTATTAAAATTATGTTCGCTACATTTATTTTTAGTAATAGATTCAACTATTATAGGTAATACAGTATTAGAAATAGTCTCAGACATTACACCAATACCTGGTAATCTAATAATTCTTGTACTACGGATATTTCTAGGACTATTAAATGTATCAAATGAACTTAAAAGAATTTCATTAGTAGCTAAATCACGTGTATAACAACTTAAATTTTCACCATGTGCTGAAATTAAAATTATTACCTCATTTTTCTTACACGAATATGAAGCAAAATCATCGGGTATATAACAGTATGAATGTCCTGTTCTAGATAATAGTGGTATAGTATTTGGGTTTGTTTTTGCTGCTTTAATAGAAGAATATGCAGGCGCACTTGGTGCTGGTGTAGTAGATATTAATTTTGGTAAATTTTCTTGTATATCAATTACTTTTTGTGATGGAGTATTACTATCACTCATTTATAATTAACAAATATTATAAACTATAATTTATAATTTATAAATATTTAAAATGTTATTTTTTATATTTATATTTTTTCCTAGATTTATTTGCTAGAATAAATGCTTTTTTTTTATGATTACATCCTTTTTTAATTATATTATAATCAACTGCTGCTGATTTTCCAGAGGTTAATGAACTTGCTAATCGGGCTAATCCCCACGATTGTGGAGTTTGATTTGGTCTTGAACCAGATGAATAATAGGCACCTTCACCTTTTTTTACAATTTGTTTTAATGCTGATAATTCACATCCAGTTTTTAGTGCTAATTCCGCATTTGGTGTTATTTTTTCTATATCATATATTTTACGAGCATTTAATATATGATTGGATTTTTTATTATTATAAGATAAGAGTTTTTTGCGTGTATTATATATTTTTTTTTTATATTGTTTTTTTGATTTTATTAACATTTTAAGTTGTGTTTTTTTATCTTTTTTTGTTAAATTTTTTGGTAAATATCTTATTGGAAATTTTATTAATTTCATTTACTTTATATACTTTATATGTATAAAAAATTATATAAAATAAAAAAAATATTTGTTAATAAAGTTTTTTTTAGATATATTAAATTTCTCTTTAAATTGATTTAAAATATTAAATACAAATTTCTTCTTGTAAATTCGTTCTTTCTTGTATCCACAATGTTTTTTTACAAATAGTATTATTTGGAATTACATCATTTTTATAATGTTTAGAATATTTTGTATAGATTGCTTTTAATGATACATATTGTTTTTGTATTATTGATTTGTTAGAATTTCCAATAATTATATTATCATCTTGTGTATCAATAACTACATATTTATTACCATCAAATTGAATCGTCCATTTTTTATTACCTATATGACCTATAATAAATTTATCTCCAATTTGATAATCCATTGTTTTTGCAGATTTATATTTTTCTATAGGTTGTGATAATATTATAGAAGATTGATCTAGTTGTGATATTATAAGTTGTTCTAGTGATATTATAGGTTTTTCTAATGATGATATTATAGGTTGTTCTATTGGTGGTGGTAATGGTTCTATAATTGGTAATGGTTCTATAATTGGTAATAATTGTATAATTGGTAATGGTTCTATAATTGGTAATGGTTCTATAATTGGTAATGGTTGTGATATTTGAAGAATTTCTTCATCCGTTTTTATTGTAATATTGTAAATTTTCGATTTTAAAGATTGTTTTAAATATTCAATTTGGTGATTTAATTCTTTAATTTTTAGATTAATTTTTTTTTCTTCTTTTAAAATTAAATCTTTTCTTATTTTTCGCGTCTTTTTTTTGTTTTCATAATTAATCCTTTTTTGTATTATTTGTTCTTCTTGTCTTTTTATTTCTTCTTCTTCTTCTTCTTCTTGTCTTTTTATTTCTATTTCTTCTTCTTTTTCTTCAACTTCAACTTCATCGTCTGATACTGAATCAGCATTTATATACATATATGAATGTGAAACTGAAACGGATTCGGAATTGTTAATAATTGAAGACATTTAATCTTTCTTTGCTTTAAATACATTTACTTTATATTAAATTTTTAATTTCAATTTTTTTATAAAATAAAATATTTAAAAACTTTTTAGAAAGAGAGATATTTAAATTTTATTAAGTATTCGAGCATTTACCAATCCGCACATGTATAATCTATATATTGTTTTAAATTACATTTATTTCAAAAATATAAATTTATGTATTTGAAATTAAAAATACCTTATGAGTTAAGATTTTTCACTCTAAAATATGTTTTTCAGGGTGAAATTCATTCATTCAGTGTGAAAAATCTTAATTGTTCTTTAAATAAAATAAATAATATATATTATTTATTTTAAACACTTCTTTTTGCGATAATTGTATTTTGCAACACTTTAAAGATTTATATTTATCTACGTTTGGTTCTTCTATTTTTTTTAGTTTTTCTTTTTCTTTTTCTTTTACCACCATTATTATCATAAGAACTTCTCCTAGTAGAATTTCTACTAGTAGTATTATTACTACGATTACTAGTATCATAAATCGTCTGCTGTAAATAGTTATCACCATTATCAGTTATAGTTATTGTATTATTATTATCATTATTATAACCTGAAAATTCTAGTTCGTTATCTCTTTTACTTAAACAATAACCTAGATATTGCCAGTCATCACTACCGTTTAAAATAGAATACACATATTCAGGATTCTGACCATTATTCAGATTTTCTTCAGGATTTATATTATTATATTTGATAGTAGTAATATTACTAGATCCACTGCTACTTCTATCATAATTATCATCTCCACTGCTACTTCTATCATAATTATCATCTCCACTGCTACCTCTACTATAACTACCACTCATTATTATATAATATATATATATATATAATTTTTTATTATTCAATATATATATTTCCTAAACTATATTTTAAAGTAGATAATATTGTTATTTCAAAAATATAAATTAATAAAATTGAATATTAAATAAATATGTATTATATTATGTGTTAATATTATTCATTCTAGAATATGTTTTTGAGAATAAGATTAAAATTTCAAATGTAAAAAATCAATTCCAAACGTAGTATTTTTCTCTCTAATTATTAGTTGTTTTCAATAATTTTTAAATTTTTAAATTTTCAAATTTACTATTTATTATATTAAATAAATAAAAATGAAATACTTTAATATAATATATAAAATTCACACTTAAAAGCAAAGTAGTAAAACTACAATGAATCTCTCAATTTCAGTCCAAGACGCAAGTTCTGTTTCAGTTCTAGAACAGCAAGTTCCAAAAGAGAAAAAAGAAAAAAAAAAGAGAAAAAAGAAATTTATTATAAAAGATATGACATTAATACAAGATTTACAAAAAGTATTTAATTTACAAAAATTTAAGTATAATAAGGAAATTCTAAATGATAAAAGTATTAGTGCTTTTAATTTATCAACAAAACAACTTAATGATAAAAACAATAAAACCAGAGAACATATTATTGGTGCTATAATAAATAATAAAGTACCAGAAGATTATTATATACTAAATAAATGGTTGCATATGAAGAAAATTATATTTAATTATCTACAAAAATTAAGTGATAAACTTTATGTAAAAGTAGAATGTATTAATAAAGCAGGACGGAGAAATAATTATGATTTCTTAATTAGAATATTTTACGATGATGGTACAAACGAAGAATTTATGATAGAATTAAAGTTTAATGTTTCTTCGATAAATGACGCACCTCAATTTGTATCACCTATGAAACCAAGTCAATATATGAATAATTCTTATGAAGATTATTATTATGATTATTTTCTTAATAAATTATCAGATATGTTTCAATTAAAAATGCCTACAAAAAAAGAATACTTGACGCAGATACATTCGAATAAACCAACTTGTATGAAAGAATACACAAAAATGTATTATGGTGGATGTATTAAAAGTAGTAAATGTACGAATAAAGAAGAAGATCTTAATTTTTATAATTTTGCAAAAGAATTGTCAAACGAGAGTATAAAGTCATTTATAAATAATACAGAATTAAATAGTGAGTTGCTTTCAAATTATTTACATACTACACAAAAAAATAAAATATACATGCTTTATTCAAATAAAGCATTTATTTTACAAAAAATAAATATAGACGATTATACAATAGATAAAGTAGTTAAAAATGCGAATAAATACAGATATGAATGTATTAGTAAAAACGGAAATAAAATGAATATATTATTAAGATGGAAGAATGGAAATGGAATCGCATTTCCAGCATTTCAGATATCTTGATATATTGGAAGTATATCGTTTAATTCAGTAGTATTTATAGCATTGTTTCCGAAATAAATTGTAATAAACTCTATGGTTCTTTTGTCATTTAACGATAATAAAATTTTGTTGTATAATGTAATTAATGTATCGTGTGGTAAATCAGTTGTACACTCTATACAAATTAAATGATTTTCTATTAGATATTCATTTGTTTCATCTATTAAACAATAATTAAACTTATATTCACCTACACCATAACCTCTATTTATAACAATCATTGGTCGTTTAATTCCTTGCTTGTTTATAAAATTTTTTTTGTCTTTATTTTTATATATTTTTTTAATTAATGTATTATTTTCAATATCTGAACTATATATTAATCGTGTTTTTGATTCATCATCTGTTAATAAATGTTTACATTGATTCCAAACAACATTTCCTACACTTACTTTAAATCCTAATTCAAATAATGATTTTGAATTTTTATATAATTCATTAATTTTTTTATTATTGTCTTGATTTAAAAATATAGTATAATTATTAATTTTCAAAATAAAGTCTGTATTATTACTACAACTATGTGTTTTTTGTATTATTAATATTATAGTATCTTGTTGAGTTTCAAGATATTCATCATTACATTCAATAATATTTAAAATTTGAAATTCCTTTTCTATATATTTTCTTGTTTTATCATAATATAAACAATTTAGAAAGTTCTTTGGTAATATAAAACTTAAAATACCATCATCATTTAACATTTGTATTGATTTAATTATAAATAATATGAATATATTAGGTCTTCCATCGAAATATCTATGATAACTTTTATCAACATCTGTTTTTTTCATTACAAAATAAGGAGGATTACCTATAATAAGATCATATTTTTCATCAGTTTCATATTTTAAATAATCTATATTTTTAAGATTTATGTTTTCATTATTCAGTTGTAAAATAGATTGATAAATGGTTTCATTGTATTCAATACCAGTAATCATTAAATGTGGAAATAATTTATGTAATGCGGTAATATATTCACCTGATCCACACGATGGTTCGAGAACATTTTTAGTGTTGTTTATATAGGGTTGTAATAATTTTAGATTTTTATTCACGCAGGAAGGTGGAGTAAAATAAATACCATTATCTTTTTTAACAATTTTAGATAATTCACGTGTTAGTTCCTTTGATATTAATGAATATTCCATTTTTGTTATAATATAACTTAATTAATATAATTGTTTTAATTCAATTTTTTATTAAATTATAATTGAAGAGAAAAGTAAAAACGATGTTAAAATCTAGTTTATAAGTTATAGGTTCATTCGAACATTTTCCAAAATGTGTTTTGAGGGTGAAAATTATTTATCGAGTGTGAAAAATCTTAATTCAAAATGTATGATTTTCTCTCTTATTAAATTTATAAATTTGAAAATTTACTATTTATTATATTAAATAAAAAAAAATGAAATACTTTAATATAATATATAAAATTCACATTTAAAAGCAAAGTAGTAAAACTACAATGAATATATCAATTTCAGTTCAAGAAACAAGTATCGTTTCAATAGAACTACCTGTTCCAAAAGAGAAAAAGGAGAAGGTTCCAAAAGAGAAAAAGGAGAAGGTTCCAAAAGAGAAAAAGGAGAAGGTTCCAAAAGAGAAAAAGGAGAAGGTTCCAAAAGAGAAAAAGGAGAAGGTTCCAAAAGAGAAAAAAGCAGATTCATTAATTACAGAATATTTTATTAATCAACAATTTCGTAAAGATGTATTTGCAAATATGTTGTCAAATAAACATTTAACCGGTCAGCAATTATTTGATTTGATTATGGAAAAAAAAATATTATGTGACGAAAGAAGACAAGGATGGATTTTTGAAACTATTTGTTTAATTCTTATTATTTTAAAATGTATAGATAATATAAATTATACAGAAATTAGTGGTGGACAATTACAAAATTTAAAACAAATTAAAAATATTAATGATTTATTAAAAATAAAAGTTGAAGGTGGTGGAAATAATCTTTCTGATATGACTATAAAAAATGGAACAACTACAATTGCATTTACAATAAAATATAAAAAAAAATATGGTGAAACAGATGTATCTAAACTAGATAATACAATTTCAAAAGAAACAACAGATTATAAAATTGGTTTAATTGTTAAAGATAAAAAAGTTGTTATAAAACATAAATATAAAAATAAATTAAATATTGATAAAAAAATACATGATACAATTATTGAAAATAATTTGTTATTTGATGAAACTGATATTATAAATGCGTTAGATGTATTTTGTCAAAGATTTTCAAATAATGAATTGAATATTAATGATTTTATAGATTTTATTAATGGTGAATATTTGTTATCACCAAGAAAACAATTAGTTAAAAAATTACATCAAGAAATGACACTACAAAAATTTATACAGTCATTTTTAACACAAAAATATAATATGTGGTCTATGAGTCATAAACCAAGAAGTGGAAAAAGTATTACTATGTTATTAAAATCTAATTTCTTATTAGAAAATGGATATAACAAAATATTGTTTATGACGTCAGTTCCAGCAACAATTAATAGTTTTATTAGTGATTTAGATACATATATTGATTTTAAAAATATAAATTATAAATTACAAGAAGAATTTGATACAATTGATGAATCATTTAATGGAATAATCTTTTGTAGTGTTCAATATCTGAAAACAGATGGGGGGAAAAAAAAATTATTACAAAGTATAGGATTTGATGCAATTTTTATTGATGAATCGCATCAAGGTTCATCTACAGATAAAACTAAAACAGAAATTTTAGAAATAGATAGTGATATGGAAGACATTTGTAAAAATATTAAATTAAAAATTTTTGCATCTGGAACATCATATAAAACAAATAAATATTTTGGTATTCATCATTCTTGTATTTATGAGTGGGAAATTGAAGATGAAGCATATATGAAAGAACTAATAAAATCTACTACTACTTTAAGTAATAAAGAAAATATTATTGAATATATGAGTAATCGTCACGGAAATACATTTATAAAGTGTTTGGAAAATGAAACTTTAAATAAAGATTATTCAAAGCATCCAACACAAGTATTAATGAAATATACTCTTCCAGATACATTAATTAAAGAAATAAATACATATAATACTAAAAATGGAACTAATTTTGGTTATAGTTGTAGTTCATTATTTGCATTGAGACAACAAATTAATGCTAAAGGTGAGATTGAATATGTAGAACAATTTGAACTATCTACCACTATTGATGGTACGGAAATATTATTAAATTTCTTTGAATGTATAATTTCATCTCAACAAATGAAAAATACAATTATGAAACAAATTGAAAATACACAAACTAATCGTAGTTCAAGGAAATCGATAAGAGGTAATCCATTATTATTTATCATGTATCTTCCAATTCACACAAGAAATAATACTATATCATTATTACAAAAAACACTAAAACAATTTTTAGAAATTAACACATTATGGAGTGATTATAATATTGAATATTCTAATTCAATTGAAGATACTGGAGATGTTAAAGAAGACTATAATGAATATTTAAAATCAATAATGAATAAAACTAGAATTGAAAATAAAAGAGGTTGTATTTTATTATTAGGAAATAAAGGTAGTGTAGGTATTACATATAACGATTGTGATGTTACTATATCATTAGATGATGGACATCATTTAGATAATCAAAAACAACGATTTTCAAGAGCATTAACTGAATCTGATGGTAAAACAATCGGAATTAATGTAGATATGAATATTCAAAGAACATATTTGTATGTAATTGATGTTATACAAAAACATAGAAAAAATACAAAAACTACAAAAACAAATGCAGAAATATTGTATTACTTATTTGAACAAAACATATTCTTATTTGATCCACACCAAATTAATAATGGTAAATTAAGAAATCTAGAAATTAGGTCTTATTATCAAAAAGAAGTTGAAAATATGATGAATTTAATAGATGATACATTTTTATTAGAAAATATAATTTGTGATGATGATATGCGACAATTTATTAAATTAGATTTTCAAAAAAAAGAAATGTATAAAATAAATACAGATTTAGAAGGGGAACAACAAGATTGTCCTAAAGGTGATAAAACAAAAACTCAAATTGATGCACCTATTAATATGAATAATGATAATGATACTGAAACTGTAGATAATGACAATAATGATGATATAGAAAATACAAAAATTGAATTTTTAATTAATCAAACTTACGAAATGTGTAAAAGTTTCTTATTTCCTTTACTAGCATTAATTTCAAGATCATATAAAATATTTGATTTTAAAGATATATTTATTAATGAAAAAACAAAAGGATTAATAATTTCATTATTAAAAGATAAAAAAATTGAATTAAATGAACAAGATTATATTATTATAACAAATATAATGAACAATATTATTGACAATAATGCCGAGATTGTTCAAAATATTCGTGAAATTTATAGCATAGCACCAGCACGCAAGTTGCGACAATTAATTGAAAAACATTTTATACCTACTAATGAAGAAAGAAAAAAAAACGCAGAAGTTCCAACACCTGTTAAACTTGTAGATGAAATGTTAAATACAATTCCAGATAATTTTTGGAAAACACCTCAAAAAGTATTTGAACCTTGTTGTGGAAAAGGAAATTTTGTATTAGGAATATTTGATAGATTTTATAAAGGACTTGAAGATTTATTTCCTGATGAAATTGACAGATGTCGTGTTATTATGTCTGAATGTATTTATTATGCCGATTTAACAGCATTAAATGTATTTATCACTACTGAGATTATGAAATGTCATGTTCAAAGTTGTTGTGGATTAGATGAGTTAGATTATGAATTTAATTTTCATACAGGTGATACTCTTGTTTTAGATATTAATAATAAGTTTGGAATGGAATCTTTTAATGCAGTAATAGGAAATCCACCATATAATGATAATAGTGGAAATAAAGGAAAGGGACATACTTTATGGACTAAATTTATTGAACGATCATTACAAGAATGGATAAATCTTAATGGTTATTTATTATTTGTAAATCCATCTTTATGGAGACAACCAGAACATCCATTACAAGACTTAATGAAATCAAAACAAATAATTTATCTTGAAATACATGATGAAAAAGATGGACTTAAAACATTTAATTGTAATACAAGATATGACATTTATTTAATACAAAATAAATCATATGAAACACCGACAACTATTAAAACACAAAAAAAAGAAATGATTAATATAAACTTAAAAGATTGGGACTTTATTCCTAACTATAATTTTGAAATTATTGAAAAAATTATAAAAGGTAATGAAAAAATTAATATAATTCATAGTGAAAGTAAATATGAAGTAAGACGACCTCATATGTCACATAATGAAAGTGAAATATTTAAATATCCTTGTATATATTCAATTAATCGTTTAAATGAATTATCATTTAAATGGTCTAATACAACAGACAAAGGTATGTTTAATGTTCCTAAAGTTATATTTGGAAGTGGTGCGACTGGTTTTATTGTAGATGTAGAAGGAAAATATGGTTTAACACAATGGGCTACAGGTATAGTAGATGATAATATCGAGAATTTAGAAAATATAAAAAAAGTATTAGATTCTACTAAATTTAAAGATATTATATTAGCTACTTCAGTTAGTAAAGCTGAAATAAATAGAAAAATATTAAAATATTTTAAAAAAGATTTTTGGATAGAATTTATATAAATTGTTTATATGTTAATATAATTTCAAAATAAATAAAATTATATAAAATATAAAAATTTTTAGTAAATGTATAAATAAAAAAAATGTGGTAGAACCACATTTTTTTTATCTCTCTAATTATATTTTTAAAAATAAAAATTACTATTTCGGTGAAATGGAGAATTTAAAAATAAAAATTACTATTTCGGTGAAATGGAGAGAATTAAAAATAAAATTTACTTTATTTATTTCAAAAGTTTTTTTGAAAAAGTGAAAATGGACAAATATATTTGTCCATTTTTCACTTTTCGTGAAATGATCTTGGAAAAAAAAGTGAATTGACTGCATAAAAGTTTTTATGGTAAGGTCGTCTTTTATTTTATTTTATTTTTGTTATGATAAAAAAAAAATAAAAAGTATAAATTTCAAAAATAAATATTATTTTTGAAAAGAAAGTAAAAAGGGAAATATATATAACATAAAAAAGGTTAGAAGGTAATATATATAACATATATAGAGTTATGAAAATTACCTCAAAATTCCCAGTTTATAAATATATTTGTCTAAATTGTGTTTTTAATTCGAATAACATAAAAGATTATAATAAACATCTTGACACGGATAAGCATTATAAAAAAATAAACAATATTATTAAAATAAATCAATGTGAATATTGTGATAAAATATTTAATTCTCAATCGAGTCATTCGAGACACAAAAAGACGTGTAAAATTAAAAAACAACATGAACAATATGAAGAGCAAATAATACAACAAAAACAAGAGTTAGATGAACAACATGTTGAATTAATTAAGCAACAACAACAGTTAATAGAAAAAGAATCAGAATTAATTAAATACAAAGATAAGATTAAATTGTTAGAACTACAAGATAAAGATAATGAAATTCAATTATTAAAAATACAATTACAACAAGCAGAACAAAATAAAATACAACATGTTCAAATAGTGGATGTAAGTAATAATATAATAAATACTGGTAATACTACTACTAATAATAATACTATAAATAAGACGATATTTAATTTAAATATATTTTTAAACGAAACGTGTAAAGAAGCGATAAGTATTGACAATTTTATGAAGAATTATCAATTTGGTTATGAAGATTTTTTAAAGATAGGAACGGTAGGTTTTACAAAAGCGATTATAAATAGTTTAACTCAGAATTTAGATTTACTAGGTATTTCGAAAAGACCAATTCACTGTATAGATTTAAAGAGGAATTTGTTCTGTATAAAAGATAAAGATAATAACTGGATAAAAGATAGTTCAAATAATGAAGTAATAAAAAAAACGATAGATATATTAGAAACAAGAGCATTAGTATTTGGTCCAGAATATACACAAAAGAATCCAAAAGCTAAGAAAGATAATATTTATTTTTGTCAAGCGATTTTATCTCCGCCAGATAACCCAGTTCAAAAAATCATATCACATTTATCAACGCAATTAAAAATAGATAAATAATGTTTCTTTAAATAGTTTAATAATAATATATGTTTCTTTAAATAGTTTGTTTAAAATATATATTATTTTCTCTCTAATTATTTTATATTTATATTTTTTTATATTTATATTTTTTTATATTTATATTTTTTTTTACTTTTTTCAGTATAAATTAATTTTTTATTTCTATTATTTGTTTTTTTTTTGAAAAAGTATTTTTTTCTAGAACCTCCTGCTGCTGCTACAGTTTGTGTATAGTTTTCTATAGATGGTATATTATTACTAGTGTTGAATTGTATGAGTTCATATTTTTTAAGAGGATTTGTTGTATCATTATATGATATATTTACATTTTTAGAATATTTTAATTTATTTTTGTCAATATAGTTTTTTATTATTTCTGAAAGTCCTTCAGGTTGTTTTGTATATAATGATTCATCTGATTTAGTATCAAAAAATACTTCAAATAAATCACTATTAATATCTTCTGGTTTTTTAGAATATTCCATCGTTGTTTCTGGTTCAAATTCTACCGACTCTGTTTGTCCAAATCCTCCGAATCCAATCCATTCGAGAAATCCAGATGACGTCTGTGTCTGTGATGGTAGTTCATTCATATTTATTTCACGATAATTTCTTTGGGTTGTATTATCATAAATATAAAATTTTATTTGACAATTTATATCTCTTGGGTCAAAAATATTATAACGCATTGGTTTACTAAAATTTTTTATCGATAAAGCCCATTCACCAGGAAATGTGCGACAAGTAGTTTTTTGAGGTACATTCTTACATATCCAACCAAGTAAATTTATTTTAACATCATAATCTATTTGTAAAGAAGGATCCTGCATGTGCCTGTTCATAATATTAACAACATCTTTTTTTATGATATTAGTAAAATTATTGATAATTCTTTCAATTAAATTAAAAATTTCAAATAATACGTCTATTTCAATTCTATCTTCATTATAAATACTACTTCTTGTTCCATCTGCGTAGTTCCACGATTCTAATAATGTTGCAATTGTTCCTCCTCGATACCGATCATCACAATCATACCCATTTACTGTACGACTCAAATTGATTGTTCCTGCATTTGCTATAATAAACTCATAAGTTAAATCCTCTGGATGAAGTTCTGAATATGTATTACAATATAACCTAACAATCAAAACTAAAATAACTTTATTTATTGCTGTTTGTAAAGATTTTGATAACAAATAAGATCTAGGTGGTGTGGTGTTGCAGGTCGGTTCGATATTTGTACTTAAATTGATAAGAAAATTAATTTTCTTATCAGTACTAATATCTTTAATCCGTCGACAAGCCACTAGACCATATCGGTTATTAGGTGTTAAACCTAAATATCCGTGTAGAGGTGTTAATGAAAACCAGATTGGTTCGTTAATAGTTCCTGGAGTAGGACAATTTGAAGCGACACTTTTACTTACTGGAAAAAATTTTCCATCTACTGTTTCTATTCTTCCTGCTCTATAAATGAATGGAGGATTAATTGTTTGACAAGGTATTTCAAATTTGTTATTAGTTAATAAATATCGTATAAGATTTAATAATTCTTTTTCCATATTTCTAATTTCATTTGGTTTTAAAAAAATATTATATTTATCACAAGTAAGTTTTTCTAAAGGTTGTTGTATCCAACTATCTATATTTGCAGTATTAAATTTCTTTAATAAATTTGAGTTACTAAAAAATAAAGACATTATATTATAATATAATAATGAAATACTTATATTATACTAAAACTAAATAATGTTCTTTAAATTGTTTAATAATATATATATTTCTCTCTAATTATTTTATTGTATTTAAAAACTAAAACTATAACTATAACTAAAATAATATAAAGATATTTCAAATATAAAATGAATTAATATATATATTGTCAAATTTTGAAAACAAAATGAAAACAAAATATGAATTAATATATATATTGTCAAATTTTGAAAACAAAATGAAAACAAAATATGAATTAATATATATATTGTCAAATTTTGAAAACAAAATGAAAACAAAATATGAATTAATTAATTAAAT
>Ga0207960_1000002_pt1 | contig 184089 bp, 170 predicted proteins | sample CryBogCBH29May08_FD_184613 | JGI IMG/M metagenome (GOLD analysis project Ga0207960, IMG submission 184613) | Freshwater microbial communities from Crystal Bog, Wisconsin, USA - CBH29May08 (SPAdes) | ecosystem: Environmental > Aquatic > Freshwater > Lake | place: Crystal Bog, Wisconsin, USA... | reverse complement strand
TTGAGCCAGCGCGGATTTATTGGACCAACTTTTTAGTTGACGAAGAAACCAAGAGAAGTAGAAAGCCAAAATAAAAAGAGAGACATATGTCCCGCGACATGAGAGACATATGTCCCGACACATCACATGGTGCGTTGTGAGGGACTCGAACGCGAAACTCCTTCGGAGTACCCCGACCCTACAGATTTGCCATCACCACAAGCTATTCAGTTGTGGTCCTATTCTGACAGTCACCACTGACAGTGTCCAGTGGTCTATTGGGTACTCAAGAGGCACTCAATAACCAGGGAGATTTCCCACTGGAGAGTACTAACCGCCTCGCATCGAGATTGATGTCAGTGGGCTATGAGAGTCTTTGGATAATGGGAGAGGTTCATGATGCCAACCCTGGACGCTTCGTGTTTCAAGTAGGTCCTTGCTTTTCTTTTCTTAGCGTGGAGTATTGAAAAAAATGGGTCTTTTCCGAATAATTCAACCATGATGTTGAAGAATCGGATGAGAATGAAGCTGACTGCCGTCTTGACGCTATTTTTATTGTGCTTTAGCTGTTCCTTACAAAATACTTCAGCTTTTGCTTCAGAGAGCATTCCAGCAACTGAAGTGGTCGAGGACAACAAAGATATGTCAGATTTCCTCTCGATAATGCTTGAGGACTTGCCCAATTCAGTCGGGGGAGACGTACAGATAAGGAAAAGCGACCCTTATGAATTCTGTACTAGGTACTTTTTTTGGAATTCAGTTCACTATTTCCACACCTTGGGATATTTCATGACTCGTATGCAATCTAAAACATCAGCAGCTAATTTGAATAATCTGGCAATCTTCCTGAAGAAGTTCAGCTCTGAATTAAAGAATGGGAAAAAGGGGAACTCAACCTTGGCAAAAAAGGTAGACGATATGCAGCGAGCCTTTAAAGCCAAAAAGTATGACGTCTACGCTCGTCTAGAGAATCAAATTTCCTTTGAACAGCCTGCCAACCAATTCGCCAATGAAATTGGGTGTGTACCCGCCCTAACCCTTCTCATGAACCCGTAAGTCCTCAAGAAATGTTTCACGAATTCATAAAATTGGATAGAAGAGACTGATATGACTGTTAATTTTTGCTCGAAGTGTGGAGAATCGATTTCACAAAACAGCAACTTCTGCAGTGCATGTGGAACGCGCGTGGAAGTGCCAACTGAAACTTTGCGAAGAGAAGTTGTTCAAAATCAGGCTCTTCCTGAAGAGACCATGAGATTTAATGCTAATTCGCCAAAGGATAATAAGTTAAAAACCCTAACTAAAAAGCAAATCATAGGATTTGTGATTGTTCTTTGTCTTACGGTTGTAGGTTTAATTTCGAAATACGTTGATGGTCAAAATCGAAGTTACAATGAGACGCAAAATTCGACGATATCTTCCAATCAGTTGGGTAACTCCACTCAGTCTGCGAATCAATATTTGGGAAAAGGGTTGCTCGGTATTTATCAAAGTGACTGGTCGGCGTGTTCGCCTGGCTTGAGAGACGGCACTGTTACTTGTTTGATTGGTTATACGCTTGAGAATACAAATTCGAAGATTCTTAATGTAGATGTTGATTTCTATGCTCTAGTTGGTGGAGTTATATTTAAGGCAGATGACAATTTGGGAGCGGACGGTACCTACCCAAGTATCTCAAAGGATTTTAATCCTGGTGAAAAAGGTAAAGGGAGTCTGAGTTTTACGGTACCTACTGGGTCTCTGATTCAAAAAGTGTTTGGCTCTATTACACCTGACATATCAAAAGCAAGCTTCGTATTTAATGTAAATCTGAAGGCAGTCTCACAATAATTTTTAATTCTTTGGAATTTCACCCCCAGGGTTAAACCGATTGGTTACATAACTACCCACCAGCCCTCAGTCCCAGGTAAAGTTCTTGAAGGTTATGCCTTAGCCGATAACAAAAAAGCGGAGCTTGATGCTTTGTGTTTCCTGGAGCTATCTATCCAAACCACTTAGTTATTTAACCAAACGAGAAAATAATATGTTGGAATTTTTTTCAATCAATTGTTGTTGTTGGTGTCCCGTTAAGAAAAGGAGAAATAACAAAATGGGTAATTACACATTGTCTGATATCGTAGAAATGACAGATGAGCAATTGGCAGAAATAGATTTACTACCAGAGCATCGCATTCTCGCAAAGGAGAAACTTGAAGAGGCGATACCTGGAAATGAGGGTGAAGAATCTCCCATTTTGAGCTTGAGAGCCTTCGGCTTATATGTCCTGATGGCTACCAGAGGAAAAACTATTTCCGCAGAAATGGCTTCTTCACATGTGAAAGAGGGAATAGATGCGGTGAAAACTGCGATGCGAGAGCTGAGAGCCGCCGGTGTAGTTCACTCGACCCGAGCGAAATTCCACGATACCGGTCAATATCGAGGGATACAGTCCTTCCTTCCTAAGTCCAAATGGGACGTCATCATCATCGGGGACCTATACGCAAGTATGAGCGAAATTTATGAGTTGTTTGTGGCAAAAATGGTAGAGGACCGCTGGTAAGAAATATCGCGTTAGCTTAGATAATTATCAAGTTAACGAGCACAAATTCCGGAGTGGGGTTTCTGACGTGTTAGATTGCAGCGGTTGAAAACCCCACTTCTTATTCTGTTCATATAACTTATATATCTATTTACTTATTAGTATCAATAATCAAATAATCTAATTACCTATATAAATATGTTTACAGGTACTTACCTAATTCACAGCACTGCGTGCTGTGAGAAAAAATAAAGATTTCCACTAGGAAGAACTTTAAAGCAGCATACCACCACAATATTTTGCTTAGGCGTTATTTACCTTTCTCCCGGCTTCTGTCTTGATTTGAATGTCAACTTAAGGTCTTTACCCCTCCGCACTTTTTCAGAGGCTCAGAGATGGCTTTTGAGGCGATTTACCCGTAACGACATTTAGGTTAGTTTTCCTGTTACGTGAAGAACGCAAGCATCATCTTTGTTGAAGCTGTAGAAGTTTAAGTTTTCTCTTTGAGAGGGAGAAAAATTGAAAATCCATAGTGGGTTTTGTGTCACTTCAGCAGGAGCGCCGTACCCCTAGCCGCGTCTAGCCGCTGAACCTTCATATCCTTGGACCAATTAGAAATATGACCGCTTCTTAGAAGAGTAGGGAAATGAAATTCCTATACCTACATGGCACTTGGCGCCTGTGGCATTGGGAGCCTTGACGGCTCCCGCGTTGCGGACGGGCGCTTTGGCGGAGGGCTATTCCTAGTGGAAGTCAATGTATCTATAGGAGATATGACGAGGGAAAACACATGCAGTTTGATAGAGGCGCACTCACCGAGTGATGTAGGTACAAACAATGCAGGTGTTGGTATTTACCTAAGGTCATTTAACGTACATACATTATTTGAAGTGAGTTAGTAGCCAAGAGCTTCTCGGCATCAATGACGCCCCGACAACTTCAAGGAAGGACCTGGGGCTACCCCTCTGCTTAAGCCACCTCAGTCTCAAGCTCCTTCGGTCCAACCTCACATCCCTCCATACCGTTAAACCCCGAAGGGGTTACGGTGGGATGTTCGGTAGTAATCAGGAAGGGAGGTCGGGAAGTTGTCTTAAGGGATTACTCGTATATGACAATAAGGATATTTCCGAAATTAAGCACTAAATTTCGGTCCAACGGCTAAGGACTTATCATATAACTCTTGTGAAAGATACCTGGAAACCAGGTAGCGGCTGCGCGCGCTACCGATTGTTAGGACAGTAGCCTAAAAATACTCAAAGCCCGATTCCTGCACCATCGCTAAATACAGAATCATGCACTATTAGTTCTGAGAGGGAGACTCCCGCAGGGACTTCAAAAATCAAGTATCCCTCCAGTGAAAACCCTGGGTTTAATGTCTTCATAGAGATACCAAATTGGTCCCCATTCGCGTCCGTCGAGGAGCTCAATGAGTAGAGCTTGCCATCCGTATCCGCCAATTTTTGATTTGAATCAAAAAAGTCTGCGGAAGTGCTCGAATTGTTAGTCACTAGGATGTGAAACTTACATACTTGGGATGATGCCGTAGCCACGCAGGTATACTGGCTGACAAGGTCAAACGTAAGCTGTCCATCAGCCACCTGGACACCAACTTTCCCAGTTGGAGAAGGTATTTTAGGAGTTGCGTTTGGAGAGAGCGACTGGGTTACGGAGTGAACAGCTGAATGAATAAAGTAATAAGCAACTCCAAACACGATTAGCGCAGAAATGACGCTAGCTAAAGCCTTTTCCCCGACCTTATTTGAAGCTTTCGTTTCCACGCTCTCATTAGTCTCCTGCCAAGGCTCCAAATAGTTATAGCACTTCGGACAGTATTTTCGTCAACTTCTTATGTCCTCTTTGTGGACGCAAGTAACAAGGTCACCTTCAACTTTTCCACCACAAACCCCACAAATTCTCGAACCTAGAGAATCAACCCATATCTGAAATGGCTTTAAACAGGAGCAGAACTCCTGCGCTTTAGACTTCTTTACGGGTATTTCTTGCACATCAAGTAAGGAAACGCCGCAACTAGGACAGAACTTTGGCTTTGCTGTAAGCGATGTCCCGCATTCTGGTCAAAATTTCATATCACTTCTCCAGTCAATCTATTTCTTTAGGGTGTAACCCTTTGGGCAGGAAGGTTTTGAGCCTTTGAAGGATGAAATTGATTTACCTTTGATGCATTTCCATGTGATTACTTTTGGTTGGCTTGTTGGCGCTGGCGCTGGCGCTGGCGTTGCTGTTGGTGAAGGAGGAACTTCTACCGCGGAAATCAGTTGAGGAGATGACCACGGACCCTGCCCAGAAGAATTAATTCCCGCAATTTGGACACTCCAAATCCCAGAAGTAACATTTGTAATGGTTGAAGTTGCTTCCCCTTGTTTGAACGTAAAAGGAGTTCCAGTTACTGAAGTGCCTGCTGCATTAGTAACTCGTATAACTGCTTGTCCGAATGGATTTTGCGCAAGGTAAGTCGCAACATCAGTCGCCGAGAAGTGAACTGTTATGACGCTGCCGAGGTAACTCAAAGAAAAAACGGGAAAAGGGGCAGGCTCAGCACTTGGGATGGAAGTTGGGCTTGTTGTTGGGCTGGGACTTGGGCTTGAAGAGGGAGAAGCAAGAGGGGTAGCCGAGTTCACAATGACTGCAGATTTGTACAGAAAGTCCTTTTCTGGTGGCAACAGTGGGTCCACAATTCCAACGGCAACAGGCAAGCTTTTTGAGTGAAGAGAAAGAGCATAAGTTCCCGATGGAGCGGTAGTAGGAACTGTGTACGTTCCCTCAATGTCAAGCCACTTACAATGACTTGTGAGTTGCTTTAAAAAGCAGTAGTCACTCGTATCGTAAGTATCATCCTGATTGCTTAATGTTCCCGAGTTGAATGAAATTGGATATCGAGAACCATCTGGCGCCACAAGAGCTCCTGTAAATTGGTAAGCAAGCCACCCTCGGCAATCTAAATTAACAGTTAATGCGATTTTCCCTGAATGTGGGGCACTGACAGTGGCGTTTGAACCAACATCTTCTTCCACAACATTTAAAATCCAGTCGCGACCAGGGTTCGTCAGGTCACCATTAATCACTGAGTCATAATTATGGCAAGTTGTTATCGGGTTAATGAATTGACCCGTGCTGTCTTGCCCCAATTTGCAACCATTTGGGTATTGGAAACTTGAGCCGCATGTAGACGCAAGCGCGATTGGTTCTTGAATAGATATTGATAGCAGAGACGTACCCAATAACGCCAGGATGAGTGCTGCGGCTCTTTTTCGCATGGTTTGAGGATATCCTTTTGACTGGGCAAAACCCATATTTTTCCTGTAATTCATCTAAATTTGAGCTTGCTTGGGCTATGGTGAGACTATACGAAAGGTCGCCTCGTGAGCACAGAAAATCCTGTATCAGGTAATAACTCAACTCCTTGGTTTAAGAAAAAGAAGTTTGTTATCCCCGCAGGGCTAGTAATCCTTGCCATTATAGGTAGTGCGACGGGTGGAAGTAAGTCAGGAACGAGTTCAACCAGCAATTCGTCATCTACCGCTGCTACTGCTGCAAATCCCCTTGCGACTAGTGATAACAAGACCGCCTGCTCTTCAATGCGCTTTATATATGGAGAAAACAGCGGTGTGCTCTCAGATTGGTCGAAGCAAGCAGCTACAGATGCGGATGCAGGAAAAGCTATGCAGAAAATTGGGCAGAACTTCACAGATATCGGAAGTACAGCCTCTGGAGAGGTTCAGACGGCTATGACAAATGCAGGTCTTGATTACAAAAAGATGTACGTGGATTTGGCTAACAGTGATTCAACGGCACTAGGAACTGACCTTGCACAGGCACTTAAGGATGCCACAGCATTTGATACTGTTTGTAAATCAATTGGAGTTAATTAAGGAAACTAGTTTTATTCTGAGCTGGTCCTCTTTCTAGCGCCATAAAACCATGATAAGCAACCCCTATTTTCTCGACGGGTTGATGCTCAACCACCTGAAATTAAAAACAACCTTTAGCCAAGCTGTTGCTGAGTCTGAGCATCCTGATAATAGGTTTGTGTTGAATACGCGAGTTGGTCTGCTTCTCCACTTATGCTCAGAGCGGTAGCTTCGCTTTGTTGTGCTTTTGAGACAAGTTGCTGGGACTGGATGAGATAAGTCTGCACATCAGATACAAGTCCTTGTGAAGCTGAATTTTGTGCCAACTGTTGAAGATTGTTTATTGATTGCACAGAAGATGCGACATCATTGGTATAGGACATAACCTGTTGGTAGTAGGTACTGCATTGATTCAAAGCACTTTGAAGTTGCCAAATATCCTGATTAAATTTTTGTACAGCTGCTTGGACGTGGGCTAAAGCGTATTGCGCGCTTTGAATATTGGAATTTAGAGTAAATGTTGAAAATCCCGATGGATGGCTATTAGCGAAATTAATTTGGTAATTTAAGGTGCTTTGAGCTTGTGTCAGTTTATTATTCAGCAGTTCAGCCGAGAAGTTAAGGCTGCTTATGTAGCCCTTTATTTTGGAAACAGAGTTGCTGGCTGAACTTATGTCAATATTAGATTTTTGACTGATGGCAGAGAGCGACTGAGCAAGGTCAGCAATCTGGGCATACAAAGTTTGTGCCTGGGAGGTATTTTTTGAATTCTTTGTTTGTCCTGATGGTGTCTTGGGGGTTGGATTCACAGAAGTACCTTGGAAGTTGGTTATTACTTCCTTTGAAAAAGATGCACTTGTGTACGCAGAATTATTCTTACCTTTTGCAATGTACTGTCGAACTTTCCAGATTATGGAGCTATCAATCGAATTTTGAGGCAAATCTTTTTGATTAATAGTCCAGTGGTAGATGACCGCATATGGATACTTCTGGTCATGGCACAATGAAGAATTCTTGGTGGGTATGGCTTTAGATTTCGTCAGCCAGACCTTATTTGACAGTATTTGAAGTTCAACAGCTATGTTAGGCACTTGAAGATTCCAGCAACTGTAGCCGTTAATATCGTAACCAGCGACCCAAGAGTTTGCATCATCAATTGGGTTTGGAGAATCAGTTGCCCAGACATTAGGTTGGGATAAAGTAAAAAGCAATAATGAATTGACAACAAATACCTTGAAAGACGTTTTCATTGAGACCCTATTGGAAAATGTCATCCCATACTTAAGCACATTTGAGTATTCAAAAGAAAGTGCCTACCTAGTACTGAGTCGAAATGGGAGAACATTTCCTGTGGAATGCTGATTTGTCACGTACCGAGTCGGCACAGATTCCTCCAAGTCTTTCGTATTCACCTGAACATAGACCCTCATGGTGGTTTCGATGCGAGCATGGCGCATTTGGCGTCGGACGACTTCAGGGCTAATCCCACGCTTAATCATGTCTGTGGCGTACCAATGTCGAAGCATGTGGGGATTTATTGGCTTGCCACCAGTGAGATGCTCTGCTTCTTTAAAGCGGGATATCTTATAAATGGAACTTGAAACCATCTTGGTTGTCATTCCAATCTTCCAGTATTGGTCTGGTGTCATTGACCTGACTTCGTCTGCTAGCCATTCGGGAAGTAATACACGCCCGACAGTCTTAGGGCTGCCAAGGTGCATTCCATCTTGAGAGAAAGCTTCATCGACTCGGAGGTAATTACCTTCAAGCTTCTTAGGGGTGACGGCACAAGCCTCGCCTAGTCGAAGTCCTCCATACATACACAGGAACAACTGCAAGCGATACTTTGATTTACTAATCAGGTAATCCAAATGCTCCTGCTCAGGAAACTGATAAATGCGCGAGATAGATTCAAGGACGGGAAGGTCCTGGCACTTATCAAGTCCTTTGAAGATGGAGCGGGCTGTGATGTAGAGACGCCGTCTGGAGTTGTGGTTGCCGAGTGCATCGACGGTATCCCTGATGTATGCAGATGTAACGTCTTCGACATTCATGTCCCAGATGCCAAGTTTCTTGACGTCGCGAACGAGAGTTTGCTTGTAGGTGTACTTGTAAGGGCGAGATTGGATGAGCTTTTCAACGTGCTCTGAGACTTTCATGCGATTCCTCTTTCAGTCAGGAATAGCTTGAGGTAGCGAATTGGCATCTACAGACCATCAATAATGTCTTGTATATTCCGAAGGGCAATTCTGGAACTACAACGCATTTCAGCCGATTTTGGGAGATTTGTAGCGAGAAAGTGCGTTGTGAGGGACTCGAACTACATATCCTTCAATGGACACATATGGATTCAATTGATCTTGATCCACAACCCATATTAGGGATGTGGTTTGACAATTGCTAAGTATTGCACAGATTTAGGCCGAATCTTTGCCTGATTTGTTGTGTCATGTTTCTGATAGGCTTAAGTGAATACTGCACATAGACTTGTTATCTGGAGATTGGATGGGTATTGTGCCACGTAGATTCTTTGAAAGCTTGAGTGTAGCGATTCTTGGGTACCTAGGCTTTAGCATTGTTCGAGTACAAACTGCAAGAAAAGCTATTTTGTTCGACAAATTGAATAAGGCATTGGACCTCTGGAGTTTTGCTCCTCCAATTGTGGCTTATTACATCTTTCAGGGCATCAAAAGGTCCAACTCGGCTCAGCAGCAAGATCTGTTGGCTGAGTTTATTTCTCAATTCTCTCTTAATTCTGGGCAAAAGTGGTTTGTTGAATTTGGAGCTGCTGCCTGGAAAGAAGGCAATAATACTTTTCTATTAGAAACCAATTCCTGGAAGGGCATTTTGGCTGAACCTTCGAAATACTGGCAAAAAGAGCTGCTGCGAAACAGAGTTTGTCAGATTGATTACAGATGCGTTTCGACTACTTCTGGTGAGTATGTTAGTTTTTTCGAATCAGTAAATCCTTTTTTGTCTACGCAAAGCAATCTCATTGATGAAGATTTCAACCGAAGTCGGAGAAAACTAAAAAGTAGTTATCTGGTCAAGACTGTTTCGTTAGAACATTTACTAGTTTCTCACGATTCACCAAAATTTATAGATTATATGAGCATCGATACTGAAGGTAATGAATTCGATATTCTTGAATCATTCTTCCCAAATTCGAATTTTTCTATCGGGTTCCTAACGGTCGAGCACAATTACACCCATAACAAAAATAAGATTTATGATCTATTGACTAATTTTGGTTATGTCCGCATATTGGAGGCAGTTTCTAAGCACGAAGATTGGTATTTGTTGCCTAGTGCTTATAAACCTGAATTACTAGAAGTGATAGTGTAATCTGAACTTTTTGACATAGTCATTTCACACCAAATTTGGAACTTATACTTCAACTCGATTTTCGAAATTCAGGCCAATCCCAATATATCTTCATGCTGGGCGTAAATCTTTTTCAGTGCATAGGGATATACAGCCGACTTTCGGCGAATACTCCGCTAATCAAACGCATAAGTGGGTTGTGAGGGACTCGTTCCACGACTTATGTCTCTCATGTGTCGAGAGATATGTCCCTCTAGCGGGTTTAATAAGGGATGTCACAGAGTCCCCGTCCTAACTCCCTTTCCCAGGTAATCGTCCTGAGTGTTTTACATGATGGCCTGACGCCCTCGCAGGCAGCCCAGCGCTTTGGGATCAGTCGCCGGCATGTCCACCGGCTTCTGCTTGCCTACAAGGCGGGTGGGCTAGAGGCACTCGAGCCGCGATCTCGCAGGCCCCTGAGTAACCCTCGGGCTCTGACACCAGAGCTTCGTGGCGAGATCATCCGACTTCGCACTGATCTATTGGCCGGGGGTTTAGATGCTGGAGCTGCTTCCATCGCTTGGCACTTAGGTGAGGCGAAGTTTCATGTTCCGGCGCTTTCCACCATCTGGCGCGTCTTGCGCGCAGCTGGGTTAGTAACCCCAACCCCATCCAAACGTCCCAAGGCCTACATCACTCGCTTTGAAGCGGTGCAGCCGAACGAGACCTGGCAATCGGACTTCACTCATTGGCGCCTTAAAGATGGAAGTGATGTCGAGATCATCAATTGGCTGGACGATCATTCAAGGCTACTTCTGCACTGTTCTGTCTTTAAAGCCATCACCGGCAAAATCGTGACCGATACCTTCAATGAGTGTCGAAGCGCCTATGGAACACCGTTTTCGACGCTGACCGATAATGGCATCGTCTACACAGGACGGTTTGTTAAAGGCAAGAATGGTTTTGAATACCTGCTCTCAGAGTTAGATATCGTTCAGAAGAACGGCTCTCCCGGTCATCCAGAGACCCAAGGCAAGATCGAGCGCTTTCATCAGACTCTCAAGAAGTGGTTATCAGAGCAAGAGGCGGCAGCAGATCTCAAGGAGTTACAACGCCAGCTCGATGAGTTTCGCATCATCTATAACACCAAGAGGCCTCACAAAGCACTCGAGATGCGAACTCCGCAGAGTTCTTATGAGGCAACGATCAAAGCAACACCTAAAGTTGCAAAGGACAAAGAGCACTATCGAGTTCGTCATGACAGCGTTGATCAGTTTGGAAAACTCTCACTTCGCAGAGCGGGCAAGATGCACCACCTTGGCGTTGGAATCGAACATCATTTCAAGAAAGTATTTGTTGTAGTCGACCACTACAAGGTTTCAGTAATCGAAAAGACAACTGGTGAAGTTCTTTCAAAACACACAATTGAGCCAGCGCGGATTTATTGGACCAACTTTTTAGTTGACGAAGAAACCAAGAGAAGTAGAAAGCCAAAATAAAAAGAGAGACATATGTCCCGCGACATGAGAGACATATGTCCCGACACATCACAAAGTGCGCTTGAAGGGATTCGAACCCCTAACCTTCTGATCCGTAGTCAGATGCTCTATCCGTTGAGCTACAAGCGCCGATATGTAATTTGAGCGTAAAACACTTGGTTTTAACTGCTTTATTGTGCCACATTGGGTTGTATTGAATATGGAAACTTTATGGGAAACCAACGGAAAATACAGCACAATACAGACGATCTGGAGGAGTCTATGGGATTTTTATGGGAAAGACGAATCTTGGCTAACCCTATTGACAGTGTACCCTGAAAAATACGGGGTTTAGGGGGATCCGCCCGCAGTAGTCTCTGACAGAGAAAACATCAGACAAGTTTGATTCTCTTCACCCGACCCACCCAAACCAAGGGAGTTCCTGAATAATATCGGTATGAAGAGGTCGATTTGGCTCACCACAATTCCACTCGTACTTCTCGTGGGGATATTTAGCATCACGCCTAGCTCAGCAAGTACCCCAAATTCCAACACGAGAAATCCAGTGAAGGCGAAGAAGGTTAGCGGGCCAACTCCAGCCTTACAGATCGGTGCTATTGCACGTTACGAAAATCAGTTCAATATTCCCTCGGCACTCATTCAGAGCGATAACGGCCTAAGAGCTTTGATGATCCAAGCGATAGGTCCCTTCAACTACAAGACAGGGAAATACTCCAACCCAATGTCACTCAATGATTGGGTTTGGAATTATTACAGTTCAAGTTATTTCCAATCTGGTGGCTCTAGTGAGATTTTGGCCGAAGTGGTCCGACTTGGATCGCCGTGCGATTACATCACGGCGTATAACAATGTTGTTTCGTATTTACAAAGTTTGTCAGTCGCAATCGGGGGTCCATTAGCGAATATAGGACAACCTGAAAGTTGCGGCGCGATTCATCATTTCAATCCTAAGTGGCCAGATAACTATTACTCCGATGGCAAACCAGCAGAAGGTGAAACACTCGCTGACTGGGCTCTCCACGGAACTATGTTTTTTTGGAAAAACTACAACCAATCAATTTTGCAAAGTCAGTACCAACTGCATCCTTGGCTATGGTTTCAACCTACAAGTTTCGGTCCCCTTGACTACGCGTCCCCTAGTATTTGGACCAGCCCCTGGTTCCCACCGCCCCTGCGTGATATATCATCACTTAGCCGTAACGTCCATGACAGACCCTGCAACATCATAGTTAGGTAGCGTAAATGAAAAGCTCAGAAGAAGACAGGCCCATCTTCCTACTCTCAATTGTCATGCCCGTTTACAATGAAGAGTCCACAGTCGCCGGGGTTGTCCACAGCATCCTTGCGCTAGAGATCCCGGGAGGGGTCGATCTCATAGTTGTAAATGACGGCTCCAAGGACTCAACCGGTGAGCTCCTTGCTGAGCTCGACTCAACCCACCCCTTCACCATCATTCACCACCCTGAAAATCGTGGCAAGGGCGCCGCCGTCCGCACTGGAATCGCCGCAGCTCGTGGCACCCATCTCCTGGTCTTCGACGCCGACACCGAGTACAACCCGCTAGACATTCCCATCCTAGCCCTCCCAATCGTTACAAATCGGGCAGAGGTTGTCTACGGCGCGCGGGTCCGCGGCCATCACACCCTAATGCCAACCATGATCCATGCTCTGGGTAACAAAATAATGACCGCAGCAGCTAACATCCTCTTCCACTCCGCTATCTCCGACCTTCACACTTGTTTAAAGTTAATCCCACTACCACTTCTGCGCTCACTCAAGCTCGATGAGCAGGGATTCGGCCTCGACACTGAGATCACCGCTGAGCTTCTCAGGCACGGCTTTCGCCCATATGAGCTCTCAGTTAGCTACGTTGGCCGCTCCAAGGAGGAGGGGAAGAAGATCAAATCCACCGATGCGCTCCGATGCTTCTATGTGCTGCTTAAGGTTCGCTTTCGTGGCGTAACTAGACCCGGTCTAAGAGATAAGACTCTCGCCCCAAAAGTTGGGATACCTGAAAAATGAGAAAGCTCTCCCCACGCGCATCGGCAGATCTACTAATAGCCGCTCTTGCAGCCCTTCTTCTCCTCGCCAACCCCTTAATAAACTCCGCAACAAGGCAAAGCTCTACTAAGACTGGCTACACCGAGCTCACCTTCACAGATCTCAAGCAAGCCCGCTCTGGTTTTCAGCCCGGCTCCACTATTACCTTTCGAGTTACCAACCACTTCAGCTCCTCAAAAACCTACCACTACGCTACAACCATATCCCCCACTCTTGGTAACCCTCAACCTGGTCAATCAGGAGACCTTACCGTGCTACCTAACACCTCTGCAGATGTAAACCTCACCCCCACAGCTACCGGTAAGCTACGCATCACTCTCGGTGGTAACCTCACCCTATCAACCACCTTACTCAACCCGGCAGCTAAGTGATCATTAAATGACCCAACCTCCTCTTATCGCCAAACCAATTCGCTTAGCAATGGTCTCAGATGCGCTACTTCCTTGGCACACCGGTGGAAAAGAGACCCGTTACGCGCAACTCCTCCCAGCTCTCGCCAACTATGGTGTAGCTGTCTCCATCTACACCATGGACTGGTGGTCCCCCGCCCCACATGGACAAGCACTTCCTCATCACGCACTTGGAAAAGCCTACCCACTCTACAACGGTGAGCATCGCTCCATGAAACAGGGCCTAGCCTTCGCCCTCGCCTGCTTTAAGCTCCTCACTAAATCTGACATCGATGCCATCGAGGCCGACCATATGCCCTACCTCCAACTCTACCCACTAGCCATTGTAGCTAAGATAAAGCGTGTTCCATTAATAGTGACCTGGCACGAACTCTGGGGGAAGAGTGGGTGGAGCTCCTACCTCCCAGGCTACAAAGGTGAGGTCGCCTATCTGATCGAGAAGGGTGCTCTTCGCCTCCCCACCAAGGTCGTCTCTGTCTCCAAGAACACTGCTAAACGATTAATAGCAGCCGGCTTACCTGCAGATAAGATAGTAACCCTCCTATCGGGAGTTGACACCACTGAGATTTTGCAAGCACCCACATCAGGTGAACCTTTTCAAATTCTATTTGCCGGAAGACTTATCGATCATAAGCGAGTAGATCTTATTCTCTACGCCTTAGCGCTTTTGAAGCAGCGTGGCCACTCCTACCATTGCGTAATAACCGGAGATGGCCCAGCTGCGAAGAGCCTTAAAGATCTCGCCGAGAACTTAGGTATCACTGAGCTCACTACCTTCACCGGCAGACTCCCTAGCAGTAGCGACGTATGGTCCTTAATGCATCGCGCAAAGGTATTAGCCTTCCCCTCAGAGCGTGAGGGCTTCGGGATCGCAGTAGCAGAGTCGCTCACCGCCGGCACTCCGGTAGTTACCTCTAACCACCCTGATAACGCCGCTAAAGATCTTGTGAGTAGCGATCAACTCGGAACAATCATCCCCGCAGGTTCCGCCGCCGCCCTCGCCACCGCCTTGCAGTACTGGGTAGAGCATCCCGCCGACCCATCAGAGGTAACCACCCTATTCCAATCTCTAAACCCCGCCCTCTCAATCGATGAGCTAGCAAAAAGCTACGCACAGATGCTACAGGAGGTGCTCTCGTGAGTAAAAAGGAGCCACTTCGTGCTACACCAGATGCTACCTCCAAAACCACCGCAGATCGCCAGAGCAAAAAGAGCGCTATAACAGTAATCCTCTGCTCCTACAACGGGGGTACCAGAATAGCTAACTCTCTCCAAGCCCTCGTATCCCAAACTGAGCTAGCTCAGATGCAGATAATAATTGTAGATGATGGCTCAACTGATAACACAGCTCAAATTACTCAAAGCTACGTAGACAGCTTCCCTAAGCAGATTCAGCTAATCTCTTTAGCTAAGAACTCCGGGATCTCAGCCGCTAGAAATGCCGGAGTAGCTAAAGCAGAGGCGCCACTAATCGCATTTATCGATGATGATTGCCTCCCCGACCCTAAATGGATAAAAAAGCTACTGGTTAGATGGACCAACTTAGAGCAATCGATAGTCGGCCTCGGTGGACCCGTCCGCGCCGCTGATGTAAACACCTTTAACCGCCGCTTCTTAAATCTAACCACCCCTCTTCGCCCAGTGGAGCGCAACGCCCCAACAGCCCTCTTCGCTCGCTTAACCACCTATCTTCTCCCCACCAAAAACAACCTCCCTACCTTGCGCCCGGTAGACTCCTTTGTTGGTGCTAACATGTCTTTCCGTACCTCCGCCGTAAAAGCGGTTGGCGGATTTAACAACGCAATTCGCTTTGGCGGAGATGAGCAGTACCTATGTGCCAAACTGCGAGAAACCTTTGGGGATCGCTCTTTAATACTAGACCAGGATAATAAAATGAGCCACCAATTCCATCGCTCCTTCAAGGATACCCTCCGCAGGGCCGCAGCCTATGGCCAGGCCAACGGTAGAAATTGGTCTAACCGTACCGCTAAGGCCTCCCTCCTACCTGGCCCACTCATCACTGCAGCGCTATCTGCTACCTGCCTCGTAGTAGTAAACCACATCGCCGGTCTTGACAAAGCGCTCCTACTCACCGCCCTCACCGCGCTTGCCTCCACCTATCTCCTCGGTATCCGGTACCTAAAAGCCGCCCCCACTATCGCTGATAAACTAAGCTTCCCCTTAGCGCACGCGCTAACTGAGCTCGCCGATAACTACGGCTTCCTCAAGGGTGCTCTTATGACCGCTACCGAATCAGACCCCAAGTGACCGCTACCGAATCAGACCCCAAGGACCACTCTCCTCAAATCTTAATTGCCCAAAGTGGTAGCAACCTCTTCCCGTTACTTACCCTGGAAGTGATCGCCGGCCTCACTCTCCTTAAAATTAACCCACTTACCTTGGCCTTTGCACTAATAGCAACAACGCTACTTATCGGCGCCGCTCTTGCCTCACTACTCGGTTACGCTCCAAAGTCAAGAGCAATCCGCCTCTTAACTGCCACCGCTCTTGGAGTAACCGCCCTCTCCCTCCTCTCCCTCGCACTCTCTGGCCTCGCCGCGCTAACCAACACCAAACTACTAAACTCGCCCGTCGCTGGTATCTCAACCCTGGCCCTCCTTCTACTACTTACCATCCCACTTCTTATCAAAGGCATCGACCCGCCTCGCTACCTCCTAGGTGGGCTACAAACCCGTGAAGCCTTCGCCTCCCTCGCTCTTACCTCCCTCCCTGCGCTCGCCGCTTTAGGCGCCTGGAGATTAAATCTCTTTGGCAGTGGCGCCATCTCCTACATTGTCTCCGCACTATCACTCACACTTATCCTCCTTGCGGTATCCTGGAAGCGCCTCACAACGCTTCTACCCGCCCCACTAATCATATTTACCCTAAGCCTAGCCGGATCCTGGTCCTACTCCCTCCGTGGTGCCGGCCTATACGGTTGGGACATCCAAAAAGAGTATCAAAGCGCTGCGGTAACCATCGCCAGAGGTTGGTTTACCTTCCACACCAAGGGCGACGCCTATTCCTCAATGCTCTCACTAACCAGCCTACCCGCACTCATGCATGGTATCTCCGGTATCTCCGCCGAGCTCTTACTCCGTTGGATCTACCCACTCGCCCTCGCGGTAACCGCCGCAGGCGTTGTCGCCGCCGCAACTCGTCGTGGCACCGCACGCGCCGCACTATTAACCTTCTCCCTTATCCTGCTAGCCACCTCCACCTGGGCTGGTCAGATGGTCGCCCTCGCCCGCCAAGAGCTGGCCTTCTGCCTATTTGCCGCGCTCATCGTCGCTGTGCTTGCAACAGACGCTACAGTGAGATCGCGTCGTCTTATTGCCGCCCTCACCGGCGGCGCTCTCGCCTTCACCCACTACACCACCTCCTACATATCTGTAGTAATCTTCATATTCGCCGGGCTCATATTCCTCCTCTCCCCTTCAAGGGCAAGCTCAAAGCCCTTGCGAGTACTAACCCTACCGGTAATCGTAGCCATACTTGCCTCTACCCTCCTATGGAACGGTGTAATAACCCGCCCTGGTACCGAAGTCGGAGCTGCCGTATCGACCGTCTCCAAGAATGGAGTTCAACTCCTAAACAACCACCAAAAATCACTCCTTGCCACCTGGATTCTCGGAACCGGTACCCAGGTCGTCCCTTACTCAGAGTACAAGATCGCTCTCAACCAACACAAAGCTCTGCTACCTTGGCTTATCACCGACCCTCGCGGATCTAATGTTGTAATAACCGATGCCCACCTACCAAAAGTTAAAACCCCACTCACCCCACTAACTTCTATCTGGAATGCGCTGAACGTGATCGGTAAACAGTTACTTAATCTCATCATCGCGATTGTAGTTATAACATATCTAATCTCTTACATCCGTCGTCGTAAGATACCATCAATATCCAATGAGCCAGATGCCTCCTCAGTTGCCAACCAAGAGCTACTGGGAATGGCAACCGGCGCTCTGGTAATCACAGCGCTCCTTCGCCTATCCTCATCCCTTGCCACGCTCTACAATCCAGAGCGTGCCGCACTACATACCGGGCTAATATTCACTCTCTTGCTAACACCAGTGCTCTCTCGCCGACTAGGTAACCTTGCAAAACCCTACCTAGCCCTCGCGCTGGCCTCCTCCCTCGCACTAAGCACCCTCATAATTGGTGGAGATCCCTCCACCGCACACTCGAACACTGGTGAGGACCCCCAGCGCTTCCTTATCTCAGCTCCGGAGTTAGCTAGCGTCAACTTCCTAGCCAAGAACCTCCCCGCCAAGGCCCTTCTACAAACCGACCGCTATGGCCGCGTGCAGCTTGCAACGGTTGAGAACGGTAAGAACTTCACCTCCAATGACATCGTAGATCCATCGGCCGTAGATACTCGCGCCTTCATCTACATGACCAAGACCAACACTGTCGATGGCGTTGGAAGAGCCTTCCTAAATGGGGTTCTCGCTATATTCCATTACCCATCATCATTCTTCGAGGATACCAGGCCACTGCTCTACTCGACTGAAGATACCCATGTCTTTGGATGAACACTCAACTCTCCAAAGAACTACCGATACCCCGGCAATATCCGTAGTTCTAATCTGTAAAGATGAGCCAGCCCTCTCTCAGACCTTAGATGAGCTCTACCCACAACTCCTCGCCCTCAATGCAGAGTGTGTGGTAGTAGACTCCTCATCAAAACGCCTCGACTACATCCGCCTCGCTCGTCCTTGGGTTCGTTGGATTGATTTTAAGCCTCCAGCTGGCTTCAAGTTCTCTATCCCAAACCAACGAAACGTTGGGGCCCGCGCCGCTCTAGCCCCCGTAATAGCCTTCGCCGATGCTGGCTCACACCCCACCCCCAACTGGCTAAAGGAGCTAACCGACCCAATTCTATCTAACACCTACTTTGTAACCTGTGGTCCAGTTAAATCAACCACCCCTTCAGTTTACAAAATTATAAACGACTTCCCTGATGGCACCGTGGTTGAAAGTGTACTAACCGCCAACCTCGCCTTCACTCGCGCCTCCTTCGATGCTATAGACGGGTTCGATACCCGCTACGAGTACGGCTCGGACGCCGACTTCGCCTGGCGCCTACTCGCCGCCGGCTTCCCACCAATCTCCATAAGAAGCGCCGTCATGGGTATGGACTGGGGCACTTGGAAATTGCAAAAACGTAGAGCCTGGCGTTATGGTAAAGCCAGAGCTCGCCTCTGCACCTTCCATCCCACCAGGCGGGCTCACATAATAAACGCCGCCCCAGAGCTCGTAGTCTACCCTGCGCTACTTCTACTCACCTTACTCACCCTGCTCCTAACACCCTTTGGTCTCTACTACGCCCCACTCCTACCACTACTAATAACCCTTGCACTTCTACTAAGAAACCTAAAGTCCGGCCACCCCTTCGCTGTAATAGCCGATCACTTGATTTACACAACCTCCTTCTCACTCGAGATACTCTCACAACTCATTAAAAAGTACTTTGGACTCACTCCACTCATCGCCCACCTCCCCACAGATCGCGGCCCCTACCAGCGTGATCTCATCGAAGCCCTGCAGGCTGATGGAGTCAGCACCGACTTCTTCCCCTCTCCAACAAAATCGGCCACCTTAAATCTCCTTCTTCTTCCTCTAACGATACTTATTCAGCACGCCAGGGGGATGCGCATCCTGCATATTCACTGGCTCCACAACTTCGATCTACACTGGGCAAAATCAAATACCACCCGCAAAATCGCTCGGCTCTGGTTAACCGCTACCTTAAAAACTGCAAAGTTCTGTAAGGTACCAGTAATCTGGACCGCGCATAACATCCTTCCCCACTCCCCGATATTCGATGACGATCTTGCAGCAAGAAAAACCCTCATCGAAAGCTGCGCTGCAGTAATCGCTCACTCCGAGCAGACTAAACTAGAGTTAGAAGAACGCTTCCATGCTAAGAACGTCACAGTTATCCCGCAAGGCGTTAAAAGCAGCGTCGGTATCGATCGCTCTACGGTGAGGCAGCAACTCCACCTCGCCGCCACCGAGCCTTATCTCCTCTTCGCTGGCCGTATTGAGCGCTACAAGGGCCTACACCTCTTCCTAGCTGCACTAACTACCCACCTGCAAGGCGCTAACCCACCTCCTTTCACTCTAGGCATACTCGGTGAGGCTACCGACCCTGATCTGAAAAAAGAGATCACCTCTCAGCTCACCACCCTACAATCACTCGGTATGCGGATTATAAGAATCGATGGCTACCTACCAGATCAGACCATATCTGAGCATCTCACAGCTGCCGACCTTGCCATCTACCCATTCACCAAGATAACCAACTCTGGCTCTATTCTCCTCGCCCTCGCTGCCGGTACCCCAGCCCTAGCAACCGCACACCCCTCATTAGCCGATCTCCCTTCAAAAGTGGTGACCCTCTCTCCGAGCGGTAACTACGATGCCTTTCTCCAAGCTGCAATAGAACTTACTAAGCAATCCGACCCCACTACCCGCACCTTTGCACTTACTTGGGCCGCTCACCACCCCTGGTCAAAAGCTGCAAATGTAACAGCAGATCTCTACAGAAAGGTAATGGAGGAGCTACGGTGAGCTACCAAACCCCCGAGATATCAATAGTTGTAATCGCCTACAACGAGGAAGCTAAGATTGCCGACTGTCTAACCGCCCTACGCTCTCAAAATACCAAGCACAGCTACGAGGTTATCGTCGTAGATGATGGCTCCCTCGACCAGACCGCTGCGATAACCACCCGCGCCGCTGCCACAGATCCTAGAATAAGGCTGATAAGACACCCAAAGAACCTCGGTCGAGGCGCTGCAAGGGCTACCGGCTTCGCTGCAGTAACTGCACCCATCACCGGATTTGTTGACGCCGACATCATCATCCCCTCAAACTGGATCGAGCGGATCTACCAAGCTATGCAGAGTAACAACGCTGTCAGTGCAATCGCGGTCCCCGACGGTGACTGCGCAGTAATCTGGAGAATCTTTAAGCCAACAGCTAGAGTTGTTCATGGCACCGCCTCCATCACCGGCAATAACCTAATGATCGAAACCAAGCTTCTGCGCTCCACCGGTTTTGATCCCAGTAGTAAACTCGGTGAGGACTTTCGTCTTGCCGCTAAACTCACCGCCGCTGGCTACAAGCTTACAACGTTAGATGACTTGACCGTGCAACACCTAGAGGCTAAAAGTTACTACAAATCACTTCGTTGGCTCTTTAGCTCTGGGGTTGATGCCTCAAGGTTACTACTTGAGTTTGGCCGCTTCCGCTCCCCAGACCTTGCCTGGCTTCTCTGGTCAGCATCCCTATTAGTTGCTACCGACTTTCTAATCTACGGAAAGTTTCTTACTGCACTTCTAATACCACTGGCCGTAACCTCAGCAGTTACCCTTGGCCACGCCTACACCAGATTTAACCCACTGCCTAACCCACTACGTTGGTCACTAGCTGCCCTAGCCGATATACCCCTTATCACCGCCTACCTAACTGGGCGCCTGCTAGGTTTTCTATCTCTCCTGCTCGAAAGTAAAACCCTACCCACCTATCGATTAGAGTAGCAATGTCATCTACTCAAAACCCAAAACCTACACCCGCCCAAAGGCCTACCCCGAGACAAAATAAAAACTTACCCTCCGCTCAAGATCTCGAATCTACTAAAGATCTCAAATCTGTTCAAGATCTAAAAACTATCAAAGCCTCAAAACCGGCGCACCACCTTCTATTTAAGAGTGCAGCCGTTATAGCCGCCACAACGCTCCTCTCCTCAGCCTCGGGTTTTCTATTCTGGATAGTAGCCACCCACCGCTACTCAGCAAAGACCATCGGAACTACCTCCGCAATAACCTCCCTTATCCCCTTAGTTGCAACTCTTGGTGGTCTCGGCCTAGCACCCGCAGTAACTAAGGCCTTCGCTCACTCCCCTAATCCGGTAAAGTTAGTTTGGAGGTCAACCACTCTAGCATTTCTCGCCGGAGCGCTCTTCGCCATTGTGCTCCTCCTAACCGACCCCGCTCTAGAAAATCAATCAATCCTAACATCGATCTACCTAGCCTTAACCTGTGCCCTCCTCTCCGCCTCAACTGTAACCACTGCTACAATCGTTGCCGCTGGTAAAACCCATCTGCTTCTCTTCGAGACCACTGCTGGTATTCTGGTAAAGCTAGTTATGATTATCTCTACCCACTCCCCAAACGCGGTGCTAACATCCACCCTCACCGGGTTGGTAGCTGCAACTCTAACAAGCGCCCTAGTTGTTGCAAAGCTAACCTACCCAATAAAGGGCAACTCAAAGCAGATCCCATCCTTACGCTCCTTCGCTATCTTCAACTGGCTTGCCGGAGCCTTCTCACTAATCCCCGCCGCACTTCTGCCTGTCTTTGTCTACACCAGATCCGGAGCTACCCTAGCCGCAGCAACTGGCGTCGCCGCCCTCTTCCTCCCGCTACTGAACTTACCCTCCTCAACCATCGCTCGCTCGCTATTTGCCCAGGCCTCTCGCACCCCAGACCAGCTCTCGCAGCTAGCTAAATCTAGCTTCAAGGCCATGCTCCTCCTCGCTACTGCTACTCTAGCTCTTACCCTCCTCATCGCCTCTCCACTTCTCGCACTCTTCGGTAGCTCCTACGGCGCAACTGGATCCACGCTACTAAAGCTCCTCGCACTCTCCGCTCTCCTGGCCACCGGCAACTACCTCGCCGACACCCTCCTGCTCCTCCGTGGCTACACCCATCACTACCTATTCGTTAACATCGCCGGAACCATCGCCATCTGCCTACTTAGTTGGTTCACCGCTCCCCACGGTGCTATCGCTCTAGGCTGGGGCTGGGTCGCTGGCCAAGCCGCCTACAGCGCTGTAGCGTGGACCACCCTACGCCTTGCAAACCCCCCAAAACCGGTCAAAACAGCTTAAACTGCCCCGACACCCTTAACTACTCAAGCACCCAATTTCTTACACCGCCGCCCCTCAGATGGCCCAAAACAGCCTCAGGTTACCCCCTGGCGGCCTCACTTACCTCCCCCAACCCCAATACAACCATCCCCCTAAAAGGCAGATTGCTGCCGCCTGACACCCCCATAAATACCCCTCTCCCACCTCCCGCGGAGCTCTTTAATTGAGTACTACTCCCCTGCACACCCTCCCAAGCACCCTCCCAACCACACTCCAAAAGTAATGACCGCGCACTTGGCTACCCTGGATACGCTCTCGTGATTCGGAATCTCGTTTGGGTTGATTTGCTCGCGATCGCCCCCCTGTTGCTTAATGGTCCTAACAGACTTTTCTTTATTCTTAACATCGGTCTTAAAACCCGCGATGAGCGTGTTCCCACTCTGAATGATCCATCCGTCTTCCACGGCCCAGTTAATCAATCCGGTTATCGCTACGGAAAGATGTTTGGCCATAGATGGGGTTTTGGCGTCTTGGATGACTTTGCGCAATTGGGCATTTGTAATCCGAGAGCAAATTGTCTTTTTAATAATCGGCAAGAGGTGGGTATTGAGCAACCACTCTTGATCCGCAGAGTGGCTTGCGCCCCAGGCATTTCCTACTCGTAAGCGTTCTATTGGATCCAGGTATGCAGCAATCATTTGAGCCCCAGTGTTGGTGGACTTGTCTGCACCCCCAAGGCTGAGTCGCTGATCGATTTCTGCTGCCTTTTCCATCGCGGTAGCGAAGTCTTTGGCTGTGGTGTCCTTGAGCTTGCCAGTTTGGTCTCTCCAAGTTATACGCCAGTAATTTCTATTACCGACTGGCTTGTAGACTTTTACTTTGTTGTTGGTGGTTTCTTGCTCCCACTTAGGCATTGGTTGCACTCCTGAACTTGACTCCATTCACAGTCATAAAACCCTTGCTCTGAGCTTTACGAGCGCGGGTTCGGTCTGCCGGATTCTTGACCCGTTGGCGCTCTAGCCAGTTCAGCACTTCGGTTTGTTCCCATCGGAGGGCTTTCCCGGAGATGGCATAAGGTGCCGGAAAGTCGGCAGAAGCAGTTAGTTGGTAGGTCGCAGATCGACCCAACTTGATGAGTTCTTGCAAGTCGTGAATGTTCATAAGTATTGGCATACTCTCGATAGGTGCTCGGTCGAAGGACGAATGCACACGATTTAACCCAAAATGGAAAAATATTTTTATGGAAAAAGTTATGGGAGAGGTTGCACTCAGAAGGTGAAAAAGGGTTACTTTCACGCTCAACTCAGGGTCTAAATGCGGTAAAGACTTTCTGATCCGTAGTCAGATGCTCTATCCGTTGAGCTACAAGCGCCGGTTGAGAGAGTGAATACTACCTGTAGAGGGGCGAGAGCCCAAAACCAGCAAAAATGGCATATAAATAGGGCACATTCCGTACTATCCAACCGTGAGTCAGAATGAATTAACGAGAGCCCGCTTAGCTACAACTCTGGCATTCATGATGAATGGATTCTCAGTAGGAATCATCGTTTCGCAACTTCCTGACTACAAATTTCATTTAAAAATTAGCAATGGCGCATTGGGAATGGCGCTCTTTCTATTGGCAGCGGGAGTTTTATCTGCGCTTGGTCCTAGCGGTCGATGGTCCGCTAAACATGGAAGTGCTCGCGTAACCATTCTCGGGTCATTAGCGATAATTCTTGCGATGCCATTAGTTGGACTTTCCTTTAATTACATCACCTTTTGTATCACCCTGTATTTCTTTGGTTATGCCATCGCTTTCCAAGATGTAGCCATGAATACACATGCGGTCACATTGGAGCAAAGATTCAAGCGTCGTGTGATGAGTACCTTCCACGCTTTGTATTCTGTCGGGGCTCTTGCGGGTAGCGCCATTGGTGGATTGATGGCTCAGGGCCATATCAAAGAGATCTTTCAAGAGTGCTCAGTATCAATCCTCTTTATTGTCGTCTTGTATTTCATGAAGTCTCGATTCTTGCCAGCATCGAGTGATCAACAAGAGCCCCGCAAGCACAAGCGTCCTAAACGTCCCACCATCTTCTGGGTTATGGGCTTGCTTGGAATGTCGGCATCAATCGGTGAAGGTTCGGCGGGCGACTGGGGTGGCGTTCTGGCGCGCACAACATTCCATACCTCTCCATTTATAGGCACGCTTCCTTACATCTGTTTTTCAATAACCATGGTTACAGGTCGCTTCCTAGGTGATCGGTTGGCGCACAAATTTGGTCCAGGTCAGTTGCTCTTCTTCGGTGGATTGATCGCCGGTTCAGGATTGGCAACTGGACTTCTCATAGGGGGAATTGGCGGGGAGATCTTCGGTTGGACGCTGCTTGGAATGGGGATGTGCATCGTCATTCCGATGATCTATAGCGAGGCGGGAACCATTGCGATTCATAAATTCTCGGGAACTATCGCACCATCAGAAGCGGTGGCAACGGTTTCGGGAATCTCCTACTTTGGATTTGTTGTTGGCCCACCGATCATGGGTTATATCTCAGAAGCGATTACCTTGCGTTGGGCCATGCTGGTTCCCGCTGCGCTGGGCTTAGCCTTAGCCGCTGGCTCGAGGTACGTTATTCGGCAAGAGCGATAAGTTTTGCTATCTCGACTTCTTTGACCCGAGGCTTACCTAAAGGTTCTCCCGCTGCGATTTCGGCGGCATTAATTTTCGACCAACCTGCCTGATCGATGATAGTGATCGCTTGTGGAATCACGACGGTGATATCTCCGCCGTTTTTTGGCTCTGGATCAAGGTCTTCGATCAAGAGTTTTACGACATCTGAGGCATCGCTCTTATTGGTACCAATTACACCTGATGGACCACGCTTAGCCCAGCCGACGGTGTAAATATTGGTTCCAAGGACTCGCCCATTATCGTTTTCGATCTTGCCATCGCGGACAGAGATTCCTTTGATGTGATCGGCGTAGTAGCCAATAGCGCTTATAACAAGGTTGGTCTTAATTGAATAAGTCTCGCCGGTATCGATGACTTTGCCACCTTTAATTTCGTTTATTCCGAAGACAACTTCCTCAACGCGATCGCTTCCTTTAATCTCTTTGGGAGTTGAAAGGAATCGGAACTCCATCGTGCGCTCATGTCCACCATGTGGGTGCTCGGCAATCAAGCGCCATGCCTCAAGATTTGAGGCGAGGTGCTTTTCAATTTCGCCAGCGGCTTCTGCTCGTTCATGAGCAGCGTGAACTGCATCTGCATCAATAACAACATTTGTATGCTCTAACTTTGGAAGTTCGCGGAGCTCCGGTGCAGTAAAGGCAGCATGCTCTGGACCGCGGCGACCTGCGATGTAAACGTGGCGAATATTGCTAGCGTGCAGCGCCGCGAGTGCATGCTTTGCGGTATCGGTTGAATCCAACTCGATCGGGTTGATTCCAAGTATGCGCGCGCAGTCCATGGCTACGTTACCTGCACCGATCACCACCGCCGTATCTCCGTCGAGCGGAACCTGAACATTTACATAATCAGGATGGCCGTTGTACCAAGGTACAAACTCTGCGGCAGAAAGTGAGCCGGGAAGATCTTCACCTGGGATGCCGAGCTTCTTACCGAGGCTCGAGCCGGTGCACATCACAACTGCGTCATAGCGCGGGCAGATCTCTTCGATATCTAAATCGCGCCCGACCTCTACATTTCCAAAGAGGCGAAAGTTCGTTTCAGCAGCCACCTTCTCGAAAACTTTTGCAACGGTCTTGATCTTGGGGTGATCTGGTGCAACTCCCGAGCGCACAAGTCCCCACATCGTAGGAAGGCGTTCAAACATATCGATAGAAAAGGTGAGATCTTCACTCTGCGCATTCTGTAGCGCTTGAGCGGTGAAATACCCAGCAGGACCTGCGCCAACAATGGCGATCTTGTAATGCGGCAAGGTGACCTCTTCTATTGGAAACAGTAAGTAGGAACTTTACAGGTATGTTTTAAATACCCGAGAGTCACATACAGAAGTTAAGCGACGCGAGACTCCAACTTAAGCGCTGACATGAATGCATCGACGACCTCTTGCTTACTCCAAGGCTTTGGCGCCATGGTGATGAAGAAATCTTCCAAGGCGATATCTGCCAAGTTGTCGATATCTGACTCCACAAAGCCCAAACTTGATAGAACTGGGAAGTTGAGTTCCGCCAAAATTCGGCTTACCGCGCGTACTGCGCGAGAGCCATCTTTGCTTCCATCATCAGGTTCACCCATCGCATCTGCAACGCGCTCCATCTTCTCGGGGACCACGCGAGCTTCGCGAGTAAGAGTCTCCGCAAGGACAAGTCCGATCGTTAAGCCGTGTGGCACATGCTTAAGTCCACCAATTGCTTGACCCAATGAGTGTTCAGCGGTGCAATCTGAAATATTCATGGTGAGGCCAGCCATCATGCTGCCTGCTGCCATACCAGCACGCGCCTCTTTATTAGTTCCATCTTTGTAAGCGGCAACTAGTGCAGGGGTCATCATTCGAATCGCTTCGTAACCGATTGCATCTCCAATAGGAGTGCTGCATTTAGCGATGATGCCTGCGATTGCTTGAGCGAGCGCATCGATACCAGTGTTAGCGGTCATTGATGGTGGCATGCTGTAGGTCAATACTGGATCGACGATTGCAACTTGTGCGCGCAGGTTGCCGTTAGCAATACCGGCTTTGCGACCAGCTGCAGGATCTGAGATAACTGAACCACCAGATACTTCTGAACCAGTACCCGCAGATGTAGGAAGTGCAATTAATGCGACGGTTGGAACTGGATATTGCGCAGGTTGTGATTGGAATTCACGGAAGGTGACTCCTAATTGTGAACATAACCGTGCGGCTTTAGCGGTATCGATAACTGATCCACCACCAAGTGCAACTACAACTTCTGCTTTGGATGCTGTAAGAGCCTTTGTAGCATCATCGACCATATCGATCGTTGGTTCACCAGCAGGCTTTTCAAATGTCGTCACAGTGAGGTGAGAATTTGAGGTGAGTGCATCCACGCAAGCCTTAGCAGCGGGATTGAATTTTTCGATTCCCTCATCAACCATAAGGAAGACGCGCGTTGCGTTGAACTCCGCAATCACATCTGCGAGCGTCGCTGCTTTACCTTCACCGAATCGAACTTTTACAGGGAGATGATTATTAAACGCTTCAATATTATTCACATTTGTATGCTACAACCCAAAGCCACCATCGGCAGCCAGGGTTACCCCGTTCACCCAAGCCATATCTTTACTAGCGAGCGCGGCAATAACCGTTGCAATCTGCTCTGGCTCTGCGAGTGAAGGAATATCGAAATCGGCCTTGGCCGGAGCTCTACCTAGATATTTGTGCAACCACTCCTCTGATAAGGCGGTTCGTACCCCGCCTGGCATAACTGCATTTACCCGCACGCCAGAGTCGCGAAAATCCAAGGCCAAACCTTGGGTTAAATTATTGAGCGCGGCTTTGAGGGAGTCATAGAGTTGATTTCGGCTGGCTGGGCGAATGGCGTTGGTCGATGAAACATTGATGATATTTCCGCGGGTGAGCTCTAAATGCGGAAAGGCTTGCTGGGCTAAAAAGAATGCCGCTTTGAGATTAACGGCAAAGATCCGGTCCCAATCCTTCTCGGTTACCTCTTCAACATCTTTATGACTAATCACTCCAGCGCAATTAACCACGAGATCGATCCGATGAAAGATCTCCAATGCAGCGGCGACTATCTGCTTTGCTGCCTCTTCTGCTCTGATTAAGTCAACCTGCATAAATCGGGCAATTGCCCCACGATCCAAGAGTTCTCTCTCTAATAAATATGGATCCTCTTGCCCCACTAAGAGCAGGTTGTATCCACGATCGGCTAACTCCCGAGCAGTAGCCCGGCCAATGCCAGTCGTCCCACCAGTGATGATTGCAGTGAGGGTGGATGGATCTAATCCCTTGTCGTGCATGGAAAAATCATATAGGATTTTGAGGAACTAGCGAAGGGCTTCCGGTGACCACTTCCCATTCAATTCCAAAAATCAGCGCTGACCAGGTTGGCGATATTCCAGAGTGGGCGGTACTGGAGCGAGCGCTGATTAAGTTAATTGATGACTCTTCACTCGAGTTTGCCGATCGCTACACCAACTCAGATAACACCTTGATCTGGCGCAGCGAATGGCCAGGCTTCGACGGTTCAGATGATCCCTATGAGGGATTTATGAATTTCACTCTCCATTACATAATGGGTGGCGATCCTCGCCTCGATAAACGCCACCGCGAAATCTGGGATGCAATCACATGGCAGTGGACCGAATACGGTCAAGTCGTTGATGAATTTGATAATGCCTATGACTGGATGCACCATGGCGAAGCGCTACTTGGTTTCTATTGGTTCGCCCTGGCGAATCCTCATGTATTAAAGGATCGGCAACGCACCAAGAAATTTGCCGCGCTCTATACCGGTGAAAATCCCAATGTAGATAACTGGGATCCGATTCATAAAATAATTAAAGCTCCGATCAATGGAAGCGGTGGCGCTCACTACATCCACACGTGGGAGGACTGGGGACCGAACCGACAGATCTTGGAGGAGTACCTACCTCCTTTTGAAGATCTAACTGGTCAAGATCCATATCAAAAGCGCACACCTTGGCACGATGACAAGATCTATCGCGAAATCCTCCAGAAGATAAATGAACGAATGGGAATGGGAGATGTTCCCGTCAATCTCACCGCTACAGGATTAGCGACACATGCATTCATGTATGACCACGAAGAAAAATATAAAGAGTGGACATTGCAGTATCTGGCGGCTTGGGAAGAGCGCACTGCGCGCAATGGCGGAATCATCCCGGACAACATTGGACTAGATGGAGCCATAGGTACATATAACGATGGCAAGTGGTGGGGTGGGTACTACGGATGGCGTTGGCCGCATGGCGCTATGACCATCTTGGAACCTCTCACAGTTGCTGGAGCAAACGCAGTACTGCTTACCCAAGGCGAAATGAGGCACCTAGATTTGGTGCGTTCGCAGCTCGACTTCCTGTGGCAGATGCATATTGAAGAGGATGGCGTCATCAAAGTTCCTAACCGCCACTTCGATGCAGGCTGGCGTGACTTTAGAATCCAACGCGCCATTGATCCAATAATTGTTTGGAACATCTCGCAGGATGAAGCGGATGCGCAACGCGTAGAGCGCGGTTGGGATGCCAGCAATGAGGTTATCTCTACTGAAGGTTATGTTCTTGGAAGCGCCAGGCCTCAGCACACTGCTGCTTGGTATGGATATATCCGGGGATATATGCCCGACTATCCAGAGAGAATTTTGAAGAACAATATTGACGCCGTTAATTTCCAAATCGATCGATTCCGCAGCGCAGAGTGGGATCCATACACGATGGATCATTATCGTGAGGCGATGTCGATTCATGATTGGCAGATTTTGCAACCAGCAATTCTTGAAGCGCTGGTGCATCTCACGCTAGGTGGACCGATGCCGGCATATCACGGCGGCCATCTTCACGTAGCAGTGCGCTACTTTGACGCAGAGAAGAAGCGTCCAGGTTTGCCCGCCGATGTAGCTGCGCTAGTTTCGAAGATAACCGCGAATACGGTCGAACTCACTCTGGTGAATACCTCACCAACCGCGGCGCGAAGCACAGTGATTCAAGCGGGAGCGTTTGCAGAACATCAGATCATCAGCGCGACCGATCACTCTGGTCTTAAAAGTGCCGTGAATGGAGCTCACCTTCAGGTGGATTTGGCACCGGGAGCGAAGATCTCACTGACCCTAGAGGTCGCCAGGTTCGCCAATCTTCCGACCTATGAGGGTCCATTTGCACCAGCCCAGACAGAGGTGAGCATCCCCGCAACGATTGCGGGTCGTGATCTGACCGCTGAAAATTAGGCTCAGGTGTGAGCAGCCCCTCATTGGGAGCGCGTTTACTAATACCCAATAATCCTATATGATTTTCAAATTACCTGAGGAGGCGTAGGCGTGGAAATTCCAAATGTAAAACGGCAGTTTCCCAAGGTCTCTGAACTCGCCCCGCTCCTTAAGTTCACCGGTCCCACGCTTCACCGTAAGGAGCGCCGCCTGGCAAGCGCACTCACTATCTGGGACCTACGCGAAATCGCCAAGAAGCGCACCCCGCAAGGACCCTTTGATTACACAGATGGGTCGGCTGAATCCGAAGTCACTCTTGAGCGCGCTCGCCAAGCCTTCCTCGACCTGGAGTTTCGCCCCAACATTTTGAAAGATGTCAGCACCCTCGACACTTCATGTGAGGTCTTGGGTAAGAAGTTCGCTCTGCCCGTCGGCATCGCTCCAACCGGCTTCACCCGCATGATGCATACAGAGGGTGAACGAGCAGGTGCGCGCGCTGCAGCTAAATACGGAATCCCATTTACTCTCTCAACTCTCGGTACTACAACAGTTGAAGATGTTGTCGCCGCAGCACCAGATGGCACCAACTGGTTCCAGCTCTACATGTGGAAAGACCGCGATCGCAGTATGGAGTTAGTGCGTCGCGCCGAAGCCGCTGGCGTCGATCACCTATTGCTTACAGTGGATGTTCCCGTTGCAGGTGCGCGCCTGCGCGATGTTCGCAACGGCTTAACCATTCCCCCACGATTAACCGGCAAGACCTTGGCCGATGCAATTCCAAAACCAGAGTGGTGGATTAATTTCCTGACCACTCCTGGAATTAGTTTCGCGTCGATGTCCAACTGGAATGGCACCGTTGCAGAACTTCTTGATTTTATGTTTGATCCATCGATGACTTTCGAAGACCTAAAGTGGATTAGAAAACAATGGAAGGGCAAGTTAACGGTTAAGGGAATCCAAACTTTGGATGATGCCAAGAGCGCCGCTAAAGCTGGAGCAGATGCCATCTTGCTTTCAAACCACGGTGGAAGACAACTTGATCGTGCGCCAGTTCCATTACATTTATTAGTTGATGTAAAACGTGAACTTAAAGGCGATACCGAAATTCACTTGGATACCGGCATTATGCATGGCGCAGATATTTTGGCAGCGATTGCACTTGGAGCCGACTTCACATATATCGGTCGCGCTTACTTGTATGGATTGATGGCAGGTGGACAACTTGGAGTTGAACGCGCCCTCGAGATTCTAAAAGTGCAGATCACTCGTAACATGAAGTTGCTTGGAGTTAACTCCCTCGAAGAGTTAGAGCCACGACATGTTCGTATTTTGCAAACACATCAAGGCTTAGGCAGACTTCCACAATAAATCAATCACTAGGCGGGGGAATATGAAAATAGCTCGAGTTGGCGCGGTAGGTAAAGAGCGTCCAGTAGTGGTCGAACACGATCGCGCCTATTTTGTGGACTCTCTAATTGGGGATTGGAGCCGCGAATCACTCGAGAACGGCGCAGTCGCCAAAGTGAGTATGGCCGACCTCTCCAAGCTTGAAAGCACTGAATTTGGCTCGGAACGCATCGGTGCTCCGCTCACCCGTCCAACAAAACTTATATGCGTGGGTCTCAACTATGTAAAACATATTGCCGAGACCAATGCTGCAACCCCTGCTGAACCCATCGTATTCATGAAGGCTCCAGACTCATTTATTGGTCCAAATGATGATGTAGTAATTCCACCAGGGAGTACAGCCACTGACTATGAAGTAGAGCTAGCCGTGGTCATTGGCAAACGCGCTCTCTACTTAAAGAGCCCTGAAGAATCTAAGAAACACATCTTGGGCTACAGCATCTCGCAAGATATCAGCGAGAGATACTGGCAGTTGGAGCGGTCGGGGCAGTGGGTGAAGGGTAAGTCATTCCCTAATTTCAATCCGATGGGTCCAGTCATCGTGACTGCCGATTCCATCAATGCAAGCAATCTTCATATCTGGTGCAAAATTGATGGCGAGGTTCGTCAGGATTCACACACCTCAGATCTCCTCTTCGGTATCGATCACTTGGTCTGGTATATCTCGCAGTTCATGGAGTTGTTCCCAGGCGATGTCATCAACACCGGCACACCAGGAGGAGTTGGTATGGGATTTTCGCCAACCAAGTACCTGCGTGCAGGACAACGTATCGAGACCGGAATTGCTGGAATCGGTGAGATAACCTCAAAGGTTATTGATTACCAAGCTTGACGCTTAAACCAGTATCCATTGATTGGTAGAGCGCCTCTACTAGGCGCAAAGTTCCGACTGTATCGGCAACGCTTGTCCGTAGTGGTGCACCTATTGCAATAGCGCGCATGACAGATCCGATCGTTCCTCTAAATGCATCAGGGAACCAACGTGTTGTTACTGGGTATGGCGTCCATCCATCGGTTGGTACAACCTGCGAATTAACTTCCAAAGTATCTACTCGTCCAACTGGATAGTCGTATAACAACCCAAGAGTTCCTCGTATGGAGCCACGATCGCCATCGATGCGGAACTCAGCGCGATTATCTCCGCCACGATTGATGTGGTTGGCATGAACTAGCGCTGTAACGCCTTCGTCGTATGCGTAGGTACTTATGGTGCGAGTCTCACCGATTGGGTATTGACCGTGCGTCCGACCTGCAACGCAGAAGACGGCATTGGGTTCACCCAAGAACCAACGAATGACGTCGTGATAATGAATTGAGTGGAGCATGATCTCTAAGCGCTCTAAGTCCTTAGCCCAAGGCCACATCTCCCACGGTGTAACGAGGTTGACCTCAATCGTTACATTGGTGACTTTTCCGACCCATCCCAGCTCCACCATTCTGTAGGCGGCAGCCATGCCCTCTTCAAAACGGAGTTGATGATTTACGGCGGCGATGATTCCATTATCTTCAACAGCCTTCGCCATCTTCAACCCATCAGCAACGGTCGTGGCCATGGGTTTCTGCGCCAATATATGTTTCTTAGCGGCGGCAACTTGGTAGAAGATCGCCGGTTGGAGAGCAGCTGGAACTGCAATATCCACTATTACCGATTTGGGATCTGCAAGCAGCTCTTCAAGTGAGCCGTATACCTTGGGAATCCCATGGCGTTCAGCAACATCCTTGGCCTTTGCCTGATCCACATCAAATATTCCGATCACCTCAACTCCGGCAATCTTGTATGCCGGAAGGTGAGCCCCATCAACAATTCCACCTGCGCCAACGATCGCTATTGGGACCTTATGGGCATCTGCAATCTCAAAGCTGCAGAATTCTGAGACATCCTTAAATAGATCAATCATGATTGAGCCTGATTCTCTTGTTGCGAGGTGCGATAAAGGACGGTCTGCAGGTGCTCGGTGTAGAGAACTAACTCCTCATTATCTGCACGAAAGACCTCGTAACTCACTCGGAAGAGCCCCATATTTTCGTACTTTGGAGTCTTCTCTAGGAGCGTACGCATGGCGTAGATCGTGTCACCAATAAATACTGGCTTGATGAATCGCAATCTGTCGTAGCCATAGGAAAAAGTATTTACATTGTTGTGCGCAAATAAACCCATTCCATAACTAAAGACCAGTGCCCCGGGGACAATCCTTCTACCGAAGAGTCCTTCTTCACGGGCCCACTTGTCATCAGCGACATAGGGGTGGAGATCAACCAGAAGTGAACTAAAGAGCATCACCTCACCCTCTGATATCGTCCTTCTGATAGAGCGATCAACTTCGCCTACTTTATAGTCCTCATACAACTTCACATCTTGATTCCATACCGGAACTTGATATCTAGCGGTTGGATCTGGATTTGGATTTTGCATTACTCCCCCTTAAGCAACTCTTCACGAATTTTTGCGGTGTCTTCCCCAACATGTGGAGCACCTTTGCCACTCTTTAAAGGTCGACCATCGATACGCAACGGCGATCTAGTAGTAGCTATTGAAATTTGGGTGCTGCCGTCACTCGAGCTGCGTGTGGTCTGTTGCATCATGTCTAACTCTTTGAATCCCTCATGATTTACCAGCTCTGGAAGAGTAAGTACAGGTGCGCACCACACATCAGCACCATCCAAAATCTCAAGCCAATGCTCGGTCGTATTGGTAGCTAGTTTCTCCGTCAGAATTCGCATGATCTCCTCTTGATGAGACCACCAGGTATTTGGATCGGAGTATCCAGAAAAATCGATTCCAAGTAACTCGCCAATTTTAGGAATCGGGTTCATCGCGATTGCAATGTATCCATTGCTCGTGGCATAGAGACCGTATGGGGCAGGTAAGAATGCATGGGCAGAGTTCTTGGCTCCACGATTTACCACTACATCCTGATCAAACATATGAGCGCTCAGTAGTTCAAATTGCAGGTCGAGCATCGATTCAATGAGACTTGACTCAACGTGACCACCTACACCTGTGCGCTCTCTGCGAAGCAGCAGTGCAGTAACTCCTTGTGCGATGTGGGCTGAGGTGAAGATATCGGCTACCGCGATTCCAACTGGAATAGGTGGCATATCTTTAGAGCCATTGAGCCAAGGGAAACCAGAGATCGATTGCGCTAATAGATCTTGGCCCGGACGATCTTTCCAAGGTCCGGTGGAGCCGTAACCAGAGGCACTTGCGTAAATGATCCCTGGATTAACCTTCTTGACATCCTCATACCCAAAGCCCAGTCGCTCGATCACTCCGGGACGGAAGTTTTGAATGATGACATCAGCCTGCTTAATGAGTTCCCAGACCTCGGCTTTATCGTCATCGCTCTTTAGGTCGGCGGCGAAGCTCTCCTTGTTGCGATTCATGATGTGGAAAGAGAGAGTGTCCCCGTCACTTTCTAGACCTGCAAAAGCCAGAGTTCGACCGATATCTCCAGAACCGGGGCGTTCGATCTTGATTACCCGTGCGCCTAGATCTGCCAAGCGCATCGCCGCGACAGGTCCCGCCAAAAATTGCGAGAAATCGAGAACCAAAATCCCGTCGAGGGGAAGTTCTGGGCGGGGCTGGCGGGTAATCACATTATCTCCTTATAAGTAGTTAATTAATCGACGTGGAAGATCTCGGGAATATCAGACCACCACTCGCCGGGTTTGCGATCTTCGACTGGTGTTTGCAGTGGCTTGCAGATATCCCACCAACGTTGAGTGGTTGGATCCTCCGCCATCTTCGCCATATCTCCTTCAAAATCTTCTCCTACATACTCGAAGTAAGAAAATAGAAGCTCGCCATATCGATAGATCGAGTAGTTCCGAATATTGCTCTGGTAAATCTGCTTGAGAACGTCGGGCCATACATCAGCATGTAAACGCTCATACTCTTCCCGATGCTCTGGCTTCATTCCAATAACTGATGCATAACGTTGCATGGTTTATCCCTTCAATCCATAGACTTCAATTGCGGTCTTGCTCTTAATCCACTCTTGATCTTTCTCGCTGAAGTTTGCAACCGCCGCTACCTGAGCCTTCCACACATCAACGTAGTTATTCATCAAAGTGATAACTGGCCAATCGCCCCCCATCAAGATGCGGTGCGCTCCAAAACTCTTCACCATGTGATCTACGTAAGGCTGCCAATCGGCTACAGTCCATCCCGCAGCAGATGCGGTATTAAGTCCTGAGAACTTTCCATAAACATTATCGAACTCAACAAGCTCCGACATCTGTCCCGCCCAAGGCTCCATTACCTTGCCAGCGATATTTGGTTTACCGAAATGATCGATCACAATCTTGAGACGTGGGAATTTCTTTGCCAAAATCGAAACGTTGGCTAGATGCGCCTCATTAACGACCACATAATCAAAGGCAAGTCCGCTCTCCTCAACAATCGCTAGGGTGTCTAGAACTGCAGGACGCAAGATCCACTTGTCATCTGACTCATATTTCTTATCTGCGTAATTATGGGTCAAATTTCGCACGCCTTTGAAGTAATTGTCTTTTGAGAAGATCTTGAGCGCTCTTGCGGCTTCTGCGGTGCGATCTAAAGGAATGAAACCCACGACGCCACGAACAAATTTATATTTGTGAGCAATATCTAACATATAAAAGGTATCTTCGTAAGTATCAGCCGCTTGTACGAGAACGCTCCCGGTAACTCCTGAGGGCCCGATCTCAGGTTCGAGCCTTTCTGGAGTGAAGTCATCGTAAATAACTCCATATGAGGGCTCGATCCAGTCGTACGCGCGCTCGCTCATCACCCATAAATGCTGGTGCGAATCAATTAATTCGTGACTGCTCATAGTGTGTTACCCCTTCTCTAGAGTAGATGGTGCTTGTCCCAGGCTTCGCGGACGGTACTGCCCGCCTTTAAGTCAGCTAATACGTGGTTCTCGCCCTGTGCTCTCGCATTGGCAGCGGTAAATACTTTTTCGATAGCGAATGCAGGTACTACAACTACCCCATCGATATCGGCGATGATGAAATCTCCTGGTGCGACCGCGACGCCTCCACACACGACCTCACCGCGAACCTTGCTCACGCGCATTCGACCTTTGTAGTCGTAAGGAAGAGTGCCGACTCCAAATGCACTAAAGCCAACCTCAAATATCTCATTGACATCACGTAGTGGGCCATCACATACAACCCCAGTTGCTCCGCGTCGAAGCGCAGCGGTTGAAAACAACTCTCCCCAGAATGCTGATCGAGTGCTCTGGCCCGTTGCAACAATCGCCACCTCACCTCGTTGCAGCGAATCTAGATATTCAATCGCTGGTCCGTAAGGGTCATTGGGATCAAACTCCTCCGAGGGTTCAAACTCGATCGTTGCGGCATACCCCGTCACCTTCATACCACGATCTAAAGGTCTGATCTCTTTGCTCATCACATTATTGCGAATCCCAATAAGGTCGAGGGAGTCGGAGACCATGGCAGATCGGACCGCTGGATGTAGCGAAATTGCGCTCATGATTTATCCACCAAATAGATATGTGTAAAGGCCATTACAGTCTCATTATTCTGATTGGTTACCACGACGTTCTCATCGATAAATCCATACTTCTCTGGATTCTTAGCATGCTCTCGCTGAGCCACAATCTCGGAGTGGGCCTGTATGGTGTCATCGATATACACCGGAGCTATAAAACGCACTCTGTCATATCCATAACTCATCGCCGCTTCATTGATCTCATCGGCGAGCGAACCTACTGCGACCGATAGCACCAAAGTTCCATGAGCCATCCGCTTCTTAAATGGTTGCGTTGCGCACCACTCAGCATCCATGTGATGCGGATAGAAATCACCAGTCTCTTTAGCGTGAATCAAAATGTCATCGGCGGTGATAGTGCGAGTTGGTCCAACCCGCTTACTTCCAATAACAAATTCACTCCATACCTGTCTCATACCGACTCCTTGATATGAAGTGCGTAGGTGCTCTCAATTGCACCTAAATCTTGCGCGCTAAACCGCTTCTCGGTGAGAACTCGATGAATGATCTGCGAAGAGGCGAACTGAACTTCTGGCCAACCAAAGATCCTGGGCCTTACCCATGCCCGCTCCAAAGTACGCAAAGTATTGATGAAGAAGTTATGAGTGAACTGATTGGCTTGAGCGCTCTTCCAAGCGACCAAATTTCCCGGCTGTCCGCCCGCTTGCATGTAGGCGGTCGATTGAATATCTGGCGAGGAGAGCAATAGTGCGATCTGTGCCGCACGCTCTGGATCCTTAGATTTACTCGAAACCGCTATTCCAGCGCCGCCTAATTGAGATCCGGATGCCTGACCGTCGAAGGAGGGCACATCGTCATAGGCCAAGAGGCGCTCTCGGAAGCCTGCACGAGAATAGTTGCTATACCCGTACATACAGACTCCATAGGTATAGCGCTCATCGCGCGCCAAAATTTCAGCGATATCTATGGGGTTGCTGGTCAGGCAGAATTCAGGAACTTTGGCAGAGAGTTCGACCATGAACCCCAAAACTTCTGCTGCTACCTCTTTATTAATGAATTCGCCCGTGCTCGTTAATGGCGCCTCGCGTTGCGCCATTAACGTAGCGAACGTGCTGAAAGCATCGACTGGTTTCTGTGCCCAGAGCACAGTTCCTGCCGCTGCAAAATCCAGAACCTCTTCCCAATAAATTGGCGCGCGATCTGCCTTATCGGGTCTATAGGCAGAGACTTGCGCTGCCGTATCTATCGCCAGCGCCCACTGGCTCCCGCGATATTGATAGCTCGCGTGAGATTGACCAATGGATGTCTTGCTCAACAGCTCTAATTCCTCGTCACTCAGCAGCTCATCGAAGGCCACAACGGCCTCGGCGTGGACCGCATCAGGAACGTGGGGATGATCGATGATCATCAGGTCATAGTCGTTGTAGAACTCGACGATTGGTTGATCGCCAAAGGCTAAAAGCGATCTGGCATCCCAATCGACCGTTATACCGATCTCATTCAATAAAAGTTGATTTGAGTTGGCCACAGAGTCGAGACCTCGAGGGTGATCCCAGGTCATTCCCTTAAGGTTCGATGGCATCTTATCCCCGCAGAATCTGATTAATGGAGTCGACGAGAAAACTTCGAGCGGCAATACCCTCATCAATGATGCTGCCGTAGTTAAAGAATCCATGGATCATTCCAGGATAATCCTTATAAATAACTGGAACTCCAGCATCCGATAACTTTTTAGCGTAGAGCGCTCCATCATCATGCAACACGTCGTGCTCGGCTGTGAAGAGTATGGCAGGAGCTAACCCTTCAAAATTAGTTGCATTGAGCGGTACCGCATATGGGTCACTAAAATCCTGCGGCCCATTTAGATACAACTCCCACAGCCACATCATGTTGTTGCGAGTCAGACCATAATCATCGGCGTTAGCCAGGTATGACGTGGTTTCGAAATCAAGCCCATTGCAAGGATAAATAAGCATCTGATAGGCGAGATGGTGTTGATTTACATCCCGAATTTTCTGTGCAACTCCAGAGGCTAGGTTTCCGCCAGCACTGTCTCCACCAATACCGATCTTCTTTGTATCAATGTTAAATTCTTCGGCGTGCTCGTGTAACCAGACAAAAGCGGTATAACAATCATCAAATGGAATTGGATACTTATGCTCTGGTGCCTTTTGGTAATTGATAGCAATAATCACGGAATTAGTGCGAGCCGCTAAGTCCTGTAGCTGGGCATCGTATTTATTTATGTAATTAAAGGCCCATCCGCCGCCGTGAAAATATGCCATGCCGTTATAGGGGCCCACACCAGGAGGCTGATAAATATTGGCCACTACATCTGCTGTAGGGGTCGTGATGTAGCGGGTAGAAATCTTTACATCATCGCGAAGTGGCCCCGAGAATTCACGGGGAGTATGTCCGATAAGGCGAGCTCCATGAGGTCCAAGCGTCGGCATATCCGGCACATTGGCTTTGGCAGCTTCAGCGAGAAAGAGGGCGCATTGTGGGTGCAGAGCCATTAGAGATCCTGCTTTCTGTGCTTTGCGATCAGTTCGTCAACTACCTCCCACGCCTCGGCGGGAACCGCACGATCAAAGTTCTCAATATTTTGATTGAGTGATGCGGCGCTACGACAACCGACAACTACACATTTAACGGCTTCGTGGCGCAGTGGGAATTGGATCGCAGCCTGTTGCAAAGTGACGCCAAATTTTTGAAGTTCACTCTGGAACTCCAAGGCGCGTGCCACGATCTTCGCAGGCGCTGGTTCATAAAAATAATGGGAATCCGGAGACGGGTGAGCCAATACTCCAGAGTTAAATACCCCTACAGAGACTATCGATACGCCCTTTTTGAGTGCGGCCGGGAAGAGTTCGTCAGCCGCGCTCTGGTCTAGCAAGGTATACCGACCCGCATTCATCACAACATCGATATCGGTCTCATTAACCATCCGAGTCGGAATCTCGTTGTAATTCATACCAATACCAATTGATTTAACCAGACCCTCTGAGCGCAATTTCTCGAGCGCTGGGTAGGCGAAGTTAATCGCCTCCTCTGGGTAGTCATCTGGGTCGTGGATATAGACAATATCTATCGATTCAAGTCCAAGACGGACCAAGCTCTCTTCAAAGGAGCGGCGGATACCCGATTCCGAGTAATCGTTGAGACGCTCTACCGAATTATCTGCGTCAAGAAAGAATGAGTCATCCTCTTTATTGGTGGGAACTAACAGTCGACCGACTTTAGAGGAGAGCACCCAACTATCTCGTGGATAGTGAGATAGGTAGCGTCCCAATCGTTTCTCTGAAACGCCTTTTCCATAATGCGGTGCGGTATCGAAATAATGAATGCCACGATCCATAGCAGCATCAATGAGCGCTTGACCCTCTTCATCGGCAACTGATGAATAGAGACCGCCTAATTGTGCGGTGCCCAGGCCAAGCCTTGATACAACTGCTCCGCCTTTAAGTTCTGTTAATTCATCGTGCTTCATGCCGTTGCCTTTTCATCGTGCGTCATCAATCTCCTATTTAGTACTGCGGCTCGACCTGCTTCTAACCTTGCTATTGGAACTCGATAAGGCGAACATGAGACATAATCCAACCCAAGTTGATGGAAGAAGTGAATACTCTGCGGATCACCACCATGTTCACCACATACGCCTAGCTTGAGATTCGCTTTGACTGCCTTTACCTCTTCATATGCAATGCGAAGTAGTAGTCCAACTCCATCTTGATCGAGAGATTCAAAGGGGCTAAATGGAAGAAGTTCTAGATCAAGATAACGTGGCAGGAAACTATGCTCAACATCGTCGCGGCTAAATGCCCAGGTGAGTTGAGTTAAGTCGTTAGTTCCAAAGGAGAAGAAGTCGGAGTAATCGGCTAACTTAGCGGCGGTGATTGCAGCGCGAGGCGTCTCGAGCATGCTTCCGATTGGGATATCGATCTTTACATCTAATTTCGCCAACAAGGAGTGAATCTCTGCCTCCAGAACTCCGCGGAAATAGAGCAGCTCTCTCTGGCTGGCGACGAGCGGGATCATGATCTCTGGCTTTACCGAAATTCCTTCTCGGCGCAGATCAGCCGCTGCTCGCGTTACCGCACGCACCTGCATGATGAAGAGTTCAGGGATCAGGACTCCGAGTCGAACTCCACGTAGACCCATCATGGGGTTGGCCTCGTGGAGTCGATTCACTGCTGCTAATAAGGCTCTTTCATGCGCACTCACTTCAAGACCTTGGGCATCCTTGTTAGCGATACGCAGCGACAACTCGGTCTTGTCCGAGAGGAACTCGTGGAGCGGTGGATCTAATAGTCGAATGGTGACGGGCAGGCCTTCCATAGCGCGATAGATCCCTACGAAATCTTGATATTGGAGTTCTTCCATCTCCTCCAAAATCGCGCTCCTGACCTCAGGGGATTCGGCCAAGATCAGGCTCTCGACGAGTATGCGGCGCTCCCCTAAGAACATGTGCTCAGTGCGAACAAGACCAACACCTTGCGCTCCGAAGTTGCGCGCTAGTTCGCTGTCGGCCGCGGTATCCGCGTTGGCACGAACCTCTAAACGACGAACTAAATCTGCTCGTGTTAAAAATCGCTCGATGGCACGGATCAAAGGAGTGAATTTTTGTGGAAGAACAGAGTTTTGCAGGTACTGACTCACCGATGATTCAACAACCTTCATCTCGCCGAGATAGATCGCACCTGTCGCCCCATCAATCGAGATCAGATCGCCAGCCTTAACAACATGGCCATTTACTCTAAATTCTTGTGCAGCGAGATCAACCTTCACTTCTTCTGCGCCACAGATCGCCACTCGACCCATTCCACGTGCAACCACCGCAGCGTGTGATGTCTTACCGCCGCGTGAGGTCAAGATACCTTGCGCTGCAACCATGCCAGGTAGATCTTCCGGTGAGGTCTCACTGCGCACCAAAATTACCGGCACACCTTTCATCGCCTCATCCACCGCACTCTTAGAGTCAAAGACAACTCGACCCACAGCTGCGCCAGGAGATGCAGGAATTCCCGTTGATAATCTCTCGTTTGCGGCACTTAAATCAAATTGTGGGAACATCAAGTTCATCAACTGTTCGCCGGTAACTCGAACAAGTGCTTCATCAATAGAGATGAGACCCTCATCTACCAATGTGCTTGCGATGCGGAAAGCAGCTTCTGCAGTGCGCTTACCGACTCGAGTTTGCAAGATCCAGAGCTTTCCCGATTCGATGGTGAACTCGATGTCGCACATATCGCGATAGTGATTCTCCAGCTTGCTCATAATTATCTTGAGCTCTTTATAGCCCTCGGGTGCGATCTCAGAGAGGTCCTGCAAAGTTAAAGTGTTGCGAATTCCAGAGACAACATCTTCGCCTTGGGCGCAGACCAGATAATCTCCGTAATCGCCGCTCTCCCCGGTTGCTGGATTTCTTGTGAAGCAAACTCCTGTCCCGGAATCTTCGCCAAAGTTTCCAAAGACCATCATCTGTACATTGACCGCGGTTCCAAGTGTGGCGGGGATGCGTTCACGGCGGCGATAGAGGGTTGCCCTCTCAGAGTTCCAGGAATTGAAGACCGCCTCTACGGTTCGAAGGAGTTGCGACTTGGCATCCATGGGGAATGCCCGCGCCGTCTCATCCTCAATCTTTGAAATAAATAAGTATGAGAGCTCTTCGATCTGAACGGCGGAGAGCTCCTCACGAGAAGCAAGAGAGTGATCGACGAGGAACTTCTCGCGAATCTCCTCAAAGTGAGAACCAGAAACTCCGCAGACTATGCGGCCATACATCTCCACAAAGCGGCGAAATGAATCCCAAGCAAATTTAGGATCTTTGGACTTAACTGCAAGGGCCGCGGCTACATCGGGATTAATTCCAACATTGAGAACCGTCTCCATCATGCCCGGCATAGAGAACTTTGCGCCCGAGCGAACAGATACCAAGAGTGGGTTCTTCAGGTCACCAAAGCGACGACCAGTGCGCTTCTCTAATTTGGCGACAGCGAATTCAATATCGGACTCGAGTTGAGGCGAGAGGCTCTTGCGTTCAAGAAAATCTCGGCAGGCCGCAGTAGTTATAGTGAATCCATCGGGAACCGGAATTCCCAGAGAGATCATCTCCGAAAGGTTTGCACCTTTGCCCCCAAGGAGTTCGCCCATACTGCGATTTCCCTCGGAGAAGGGAAAGACCAAGCGTTCCATGATGAACCTTTCGTATAACCGCTCTCGGAAATAATTACTCTTTTATAGATCCAGAAAGCATTCCGCGAATAAGTCGCTTCTGAGAGATCAAAAATACGATCATCACTGGCACCGCGATCAGAATACCTGCGAGAGCGATTTCTGGTTTAAGAATCGGGACAGATGTAGCACCGTTACCTGGATTGATTGCTGGCGTGGAGAAGAACAGCGCTCCAAGTCCCACTGGGAGCGTGTAATGCTCGGGTGATGGAAGCATGATGTACGGCATGAAGTAGTTACCCCAGTTGCCAACGAAGGCAAAGAATGCAAGTAGGGCGAGAAGCGGATAACTAAGAGGGAATGCAATCTTCGTATACAGTCGAATATCGCTGCAACCGTCGAGCCGTGCAGATTCATAAATTTCTGGTGGAATCGTGTTGGAGTAATAGATGTAAGAGAGAAATGCCCCGAATGGGTAGAGCGATGAGATCAAGATTACGGACCAAGGATTATCAATCAAATTGGCCTTGTTCATCTCGATAAAGAGTGGAATAACCAAGGCAACTGGTGGCACCAGCATCATAATCAGCGTCGAAATCAAGAATGCTTTCTTGAAGCGGATTTTTGAGGCCGTAATTACAAAGCCTGCGAGGGACGCGGTCAAGCTGGCAATAAGAACAATAGCCAGGTTATATGTAATCGAGTTAAAGACCCAACGGGCGAGTACGCCGCTGTTAAAATCCTGCAAATTTTTCCACGCATGCCAATATCCTGAAATATGGCCAAATGAAAGCGGATTCTTGTAGGAGAGATTTCTATCGCTCTTTGAGGGCGCGAGAATGAGCCAAAGCATCGGGATAACGCTGATTACGGCCCAAAAAATCAACCAAACATTTACCGCATAATGACCGATTCCTACTTTGCGGCGCTTCTTAACACGCTTTGTGGCAGGCGTGGATTCTTTCCCTTTTAGATTAATGCTCATGCTCTAGCCGCCTCACGCTTACGTGCTTCCTTTGCCAATTTCTTAGGACTTTTTAGTGTGACATCTTCAAACATGTCTGTCTTATAAATTACGAGAAGTGCGCCAATCAAACTTGGAACTAGAAGCATGAGCGAGAGAGCAGAAGCTTCACCAAAGTTTCCGTTTTGGAAGGCCAGTGAATAGCTCAACTGGTCGAATGACCACTGGTTTGCGATGCCGGCATAAATGCTGGTGTTGAGCAATTGTGGTTCGACGAAAATCTGCAGCCCTCCAGCAAAGACAAGCACGCTCATATAAATTACATACTTGCGAATCAGTGGAAGTTTGATGCGCATGGCCATCTGGAATTGTGAACAGCCATCAACACGGGCAGCTTCAAGTATCTCAGTTGAAATAGATTGCAACGATCCGAATTGAATGAGGATCCACTGTCCCGCCAGGGCAAAGAAAGCCATAAACGCGAGAATGAAAGTGAGGTTCTGGGTCTTCCAAATTTGCGATGCTTGAGTTATCCCGAGCCAATGCATAACGGATTTAAATGGGCTGAGTGTAGGTTCTAGCAAGACATACCAAAGAAGAACTGCGACGGAACCCGATACGCAAGCGGGAACGATATAAGCGAGCCTTACATATTTTTTCCATGGAGCCGAGTTGACATCCAACATGAGAGACATTGCCACGACAAAAAAGATCATTAGCGGAACAAATATCGCCATGAATCCTAAAACGTGTTCAGCCGCCGGAACTAAACGGAAATCATGCAAAACGATACTGAAAACTTTCCATCCGCCATTGGGATTAGACGGCGATTTACTTGGAACGTTAAAAATTGCCATGATAAGGGGCAAAATGCCAAAAAGAAATAACAAAACTAGGTACGGGGCAAGCATAAGAATCATCAAGAGGTTTTTTGGTTTGTAATGTCGACCTTGGCTCACATTAACTCCTCGGTTTAGCAATTTTAAGAAGCCTCGCAGGACCATCTAAAGCCCTGCGAGGCACTCTGATACGTTTTTTACTCGGTATTACTTGCTAACTACCGCGTAACCCACTTGGGTCGCTTCGTTAGAGGTGTATGTAGCGTAGGCATCTATCGCATGTTGCATATTTTTATTCTGCGCCAAGTCAGGATCGAATGATGCACCCCATGCGCCATTGGCGTCATAGCGAACTGGCTTAGTACCGCCCCAGATCAATTGTGCCTGCGTATCAAGTGCAGGAACAATGTTCTGAGCATAGTAAGGATCCTTAGCTACAGCCTGAGTCCAGATCTTGTTTCCAGGTCCGAATGCAGGATAGGTAGGAGCACCATGACTTCCGTCAGGGTTTGCTACGTCAACAAGGTTGCGCTTGTCTCCGACCATGAACATTGCGAAAGCAAGAGCTTCCTTAGGGAACTTTGAGTGAGGAGAAATGGTGTAGATACCTCCACCATACTCACCAGAGTAAGCCTTTGTCTCTCCAGGCCAAATAGGCATTGGAGCGGTTGCAATTTGCCCAGCAGGGATGTTGTAAGAGCTAGCAGGGCGTAGAACGAATTGACCCCACCATGATGGACCGATTTCCATCAACCACTTGCCGGCTTGTCCGACATCCTTAATGTAACCAGCATCAAACGGGCTACGTACATCAAGTACGCCATTGTCGATGAGAGGTTGTACAAGTGCAGAAACTCGAGTGCAATGTGGATCCTTCGAGTTAATTACTACAACTGTGTCATTCTTTGCCTCATTCAATGGGCACTGTGATGGCTCGAGGAAGCCAGAGTATGCGGCTTGATCACCGAGGGTACCAAGTGAATATCCTGGGTGATTCTTTGCAACGTCCATACCAATTGCTGCAAATTGAGCCATTGTTGTAGGAACCTTGTATCCGAATTGATCCATCAGAGTCTTGTTGTACCAAAGCACTGTCTGCGCCAGGTCATTCTTTACGCAATAAATGTGGCCATCTAGTTCGCACCAGTTATTACCGTTGCCAAATTGCTTCCACACACTTGCAGGTTGGAGGTTGTCGAGTTGAAGAACGTCGTTAACCAACGGATTCTTCAAAAAGGCAACGTCATTAGGTGGACCGAAAACTACATCTGGCCAGCCTTTTTTAACGGTGTTGAATAGTTGTACTTTCGCAACTAGATCACCTTGGGCGTGAAGTTGAACATTGACATTCACTTTGCCCTTCATGAGCTTTGCATACAACTGTGCACCAGGTAGGCGAGGTGAATCGACCCAGATGGTGATTGAAGGAATCGCTGCTTGCGTAGCGACTGGAGTTACTAAAGAAGCTCCCAACAATGCTGCCGTTGCTACGACAAACAAGGAATGCTTTCTTTTCAAGGTTTTCCCCTTTCGTTGCTAACCCACCTATCGAGGGAGAGGTGGCCAGTTGGCATGAGGTTAGAGGATAAATACTATTTCGTATAGTATTTTTACAAATATTTCTCTAGGATGTCCCACAGTTTCAAAAACGGTCTGGCTTTTTATGCGGGGAAAAGTTCCCCGTTATCAAAAAGTTACAAACCGGCTTCACCAACTAGCTAAGGAGTTGAACCGATGAAGATCACCAATGTAGAAGTGATTCTCGTAGATCGCCCTGCATTTAAGCCAGCCTTCATCTGGCGCAAAGGTCTTCCAGGTTCAGATCCAGCCACAGTTGGCGGCTGGTTGGTAATCGAAACAGATGTAGGAATCACTGGATTTGCCACAGCAACTCGTGGCGTCATTCTTAAAGATTATGTAGATCGCAGGTTTAAGGCAGAACTTATCGGCCAAGACCCTCTCAATCGTGAATACCTATGGGAGCGCGCTTGGGAGTTAGATCGAATTGAAAGATTCGCTCCCAATATGGCCCACGTTGTTGATGTAGCCCTTTGGGATATCGCAGCTAAACAAGCTGGGTTACCTGTATGGAAATTATTGGGTGGTTATCGCGAATCAATTCAGGCTTATGCATCAACAGTTACATTCTCTACTATCGAAGAGTTTCTTGATGTTGCAGATCAATGCTTAGCGCTCGGCTATCCCGCAATCAAATTGCATGCATTCGGTGATGCTAAGAAAGATGCTTTGCTCTGCACCAAATTGCGCGAACATGTTGGTGATGACATCCCATTGATGTATGACGGGTCGGCAGGATTTGATCTACTTGATGCCACGTATCTCGGACATGCCTTAGCTGATGCCGGTTATCTCTGGTACGAAGAACCGATGCGCGAATTTAGCGTCACTGCGTACAAGTGGTTAGGCGAGAGAGTTCGCGTTCCACTGTTGCTAGGAGAGGTCACAGATGGTGCTCACATGAGCGCCGGTGACTTTATTGCTACGGGAGTGGCCTCGGCCGTGCGTACCAGTACCTTCCTTCGTGGCGGATTTACTGGTGCAATGCGCATTGCGCACCTCGCAGATTCTTTCCACTTGCGCGCAGAAGTTCATGGCGGCGGGCTTGAGAGCGCACATCTTTGCATGGCCATCAAGAACAACACCTATTACGAATCTTTGGTTTTTGGAAATCCAATTGAGCGCGAAGCGTTAGTAGATAGCAATGGTGTGGTTCATGCTCCGCAAGATCCAGGCATTGGTTATGAAGGCTTGTGGGCTGAAAACGGTATCCCTGACGGCTTAAAGAAGTATTTGGATTGACATGGCGCATTCGATAATTCGCGCAGAGGCCTTTGATGTCAGGTTCCCTACATCAAAGATGTTGGATGGTTCAGATGCCATGAATGCTGACCCTGACTACTCTGCTGCGTATTTGCGCTTGTACACCGAGGATAGTTCTTTAACAGGAGATTCTTTAGTATTCACAATCGGGCGCGGAAATGATGTGCAAATAACTGCGATCGAAATTCTGGTGCAGCAGATTGTTGGATTGAGTACTGAAGATGCCTTCAATGCAATCGGTGATATCGCGCGCGCCTTATCTGCTGATAGTCAGTTGCGTTGGTTAGGTACCGATAAGGGTGTTTTTCATATGGCAGCGGGAGCTGTGCTCAATGCACTCTGGGATTTATTTGCAAAGGAGCGCAAGGTTCCGCTCTGGAAATTATTGTCAGACCTAACACCAGAGCAATTGGTAGCGGCTATTGATTTTCGTTACATAGCCGATGTGCTTACTCCATCAGAAGCTCTTGATATCTTGAAGAAGGTCGAATCACAACGTTCAGAAAATGAATCTCTGCTTCTCACTAACGGTGTAAAAGCCTATACAACTACGCCAGGATGGCTTGGTTACACAGATGAGAAGATGCTGGATCTCACTCGCGCAGCAGTTGCTGATGGGTTTAGTTTGATTAAATATAAGTGCGGCAAGTCAATTGAAGATGATCGCCGTCGCCTCACAAAGGTTCGCGCTGAAGTTGGTCCTGATTTCAAAATTGCAATTGATGCAAACCAGGTGTGGAACGTCGACACCGCAATTGATTGGGTCAATCAATTGCAGGAATTTAAACTGGAGTGGATTGAAGAGCCAACTCATCCTGATGATGTGGTGGGACATGCTCGCATTGCTCGCGAAGTAGCTCCTACCAAAGTTGCAACCGGTGAGATGGCCGCCAATCGCTTAATTTTTAAGCAACTATTGCAACTCAACGCCATTTCATTCATGCAGATCGATGCAACGCGGGTTGCAGGTGTAAATGAGAACATCGCCAACATTCTGCTCGCAGCTAAGTATCAAATCCCAGTTGTCCCACATGCGGGAGGTATTGGACTTTGTGAAATGGTGCAACACATGGCGATGTTTGATGCCGTGGCAGTAACCGGGCATCACGAAAAGAGAATTGTCGAATATGTCGACCATCTCCACGAGCATTTCTCCGAACCTGCGAGGGTGGTTGCAGGCGCCTATCAAGCGCCTGCACTACCTGGATCTGGTGCACAGATGATCAACGAAAGCATTCAGAAATACACCTACCCCACGGGAAGTTATTGGGTTTCTGAACTATCAACGAATGGAGTCTCGCTATGAGCAATGAATTCAATGGGCTCAACGTCATAGTCACTGGCGCTGGATCTGGCATTGGACTTGCAGTCGCCAGGAAGCTCAAGAGCGAGGGTGCCACGGTCTTTGGATTCGATATAGATAAGGGTTCCATGGGTGATGCCGCCGCTTACATCGAGTGCGATGTCGGCGATACCTCGAGCGTGGCTGCCGCCGTCGCAAAAGTTAGTGCAGAGGTTTCGACAATCGACATACTGGCAAATAATGCTGGCGTAGGAGCAGTTGGTTCAGTACTTGATGCTACAGATGATGAATGGGCTCGCTTATTTAATATCAATGTTGCAGGTATCGCTCGAGTAAGTGCTGCTGTGCATCCACTGCTCCTCAAGAGTAAGAACCCAGCAATCGTCAACACATGTTCAATCGCAGCAACTGTGGGGTTGCCAAAGCGTGCTGTCTATAGCGCAAGTAAAGGCGCTGTCATGTCCTTGACCCTGGCAATGGCGGCCGACTTTGTGAAACAGGGAATTCGAGTCAATTGCGTCAACCCTGGGACCGCCGATACACCGTGGGTGGCCAGACTCCTGGCTGCAGCGAGCGATCCAGTCGCTGAACGAAAGGCACTTGAGGCGCGCCAACCAATGGGGCGCTTGGTATCTGCCGATGAGGTCGCGAATGCGATTCTCTATCTTGCTAGTCCTCAACAGAGTTCGACTACGGGCACAGTTCTAGCCGTCGATGGCGGAATGGACGGATTACGATTGCCCCACTAGTCAGCGTTGACGAGTAAATCAAACCATTTAGAAAGGAGGATAGGCGCATGACCCAAAGCAAGACTGTAAAAATTAAGCCACAGCCACGTCGCTCAATCCTCTCTGATGAAACGTACTCGATGATTCGCGCCATGATCTTTGCTCATGAGATCGTCCCGGGTGAACGAGTAAATATTGACGCGCTCTCAGTTCAACTTGGAGTTTCGCAAACACCAATTCGCGAAGCTCTTGCCAGACTCGAGTCAGAAGATTTGATTGCAAAAGAACCTCTCAAGGGTTATCGCGCAACAAATTTATTATCGAAGAAAGAGTTTGCCGATCTTTTTAGTTTCCGACTTCTCATCGAACCATACGCTGCTGAGCAAGCCGCTATCTTGATAGATGCTGAAGGAATCAAGAAACTTCAAAATGAGATCATGAGCGCCAAAGAGGCGCTTACCTATGATGATGAACATCTGATCGAAGCAATTACCGAACACGATGCTCGTTTTCATACTTTGATCGCAAATTACTCAGGCAATAAGTCGCTCGCAGCAGCATTTGCGAATACTCATTGCCATCTTCATTTATTCCGTCTGTATGTGGCGACCCAGAAACATCTGGTGGAGCCTGGAGATAAATCAAATTTCGTGCAAGATCTATTTGCTCGCTATTACCACTCTGATCGCGGCCAATTGGCAATCAAGCAACATGTTGCAATCGCCAAAGCAATAGCCTCACATAACTCCGAGAAGGCAAAGGCTGAGATGCACAGCCATATTGAATCTTCTCTCAAAAGGTTTACTCCAGACCTTCACCTCGTCCATACAGAACGGAAAGCACATGAGCGATAGCACGATAAGTAAGATCGAGATTCGAGCTTGTCGAGGCGGTGATGAGCTCAACAACTTAGATGCTGTTGAAGCGGTACAACTGCCTGGAGGATCGCGTCCTGATTTCACTGTTGTGACCATTACTACGACCGATGGAGTTACCGGAACCTCATTTGGATTTGGTGCTCTAGATGCCAAGGCCGCTGCTGGAACCCAATCACAAGTTAAACCATTCTTTATGGGACGCAGCGCCCACGATGCTGCAAAGAATATGAAGGATTTTGAGCTCTTTGATCGTCGTTGGAACCATGTACCTATTTATTCATATGCACCATTTGATAATGCATGCTGGGACATCGTCGGAAAGATGGCGCACCAGCCTGTTTATCGTCTGCTCGGCGCAGCCCGCGAGAAAGTTCCGCTTTATGTCTCATCGATGTTCTTGCCTGGTCCTGCGGAGTATGTAAAGCAGGCACTTGAGGTAAAAGCAAAGGGGTATAAAGGTTACAAACTTCATCCCCCAGGAGATCTCGCCCTCGATATTGAGTGCTACCGCGCCGTGCGCGAAGCAGTTGGCGATGACTTTACCTTGATGGCAGATCCAGTTATTTCTTATACCTATGAACAGGCTCTCAAAGCCGGTCGTGAACTCGAAAAGTTAAATTATCGTTGGTTAGAAGAACCACTCCTTGATGTCAATTTCAACGGGCTTCGTAAATTACGGGAGAAGTTAGATATTCCTATTTGCGGAACTGAAGTTGTAGCTGGCGCACAATATTCGACGGCTCATTACATCAAAGAGGGATTGGCCGACATTGTGCGTAGCGATGTCTCGTGGCGCGGTGGAATCACTGCAGTCATGAAGACCGCTCACGTTGCTGAGGCTTTCGGCGTCCAGTGCGAACTCCACACCACTATTTATCATGGTATGGAACAAATTCAATTACATCCATCCCTCGCCCTTACCAACTGTGAGTTCTTTGAAACACTCTATCCATTTGATGATTTTGAATTTGGAACAAAGACCAAACTCAATATTGAAGATGGATATGTAATGGCACCAAAGGGTGAAGGATTGTGCATTGAATACGACTGGGATTTCATCGAAAACCATACAGTCGCCATTCTTTAATCAAATTGTTGAAGTGCCAATCTCTTGGCGGCTTCAAATAACCATGGATAAGGATTAGAAATAGCCTCATCTAACGATGGGGCAATTTCTATAAGCGCAACTCCCCTGCCACCCAATGGCTCCTCACTACTTCCCACGCAATATTTAAGACTCTTACCAAAGTGCGAAGCGATATCTGCAACGGTCCCAACAACTTTCCCAGAGCTACTCTGCGAATCAAATCTACCTTCACCAGTAATAACGAGATCGCAGTGAGCGACTTTGGATTCAAGTTCAATCATCTCCGCAACGGCGAGCGCACCGGAACGCAATGAAATATCCCAGGCCACACTTAAACCATACGGAGTCCCACCCGCTGCACCCGCGCCAGGAAAATCCGGAAGACCGGCTATCCGTTGTAAATTTTGTAAACCAGCCTCAAGTTCAACAACTTGGGATTGGCTAGCCCCTTTCTGTGGCCCAAAGACGGGTGCGCTCCCCTTACTTCCTACCAGAGGGTTTATTACATCTACCAGGCAGGTAACTCCACCGGGGGGCGGAGCAGCAACACTAGATAGGTCGATCGCGTCCAACTCCAGCAGACCACCGCCCCCTAAAGCAATGGATTGACGCTCTTTATTAAGCAATCGCGCTCCCAGTCCGACCAGCGCACCAACACCGCCATCGGTGCTCGCCGAACCACCCACAGTGATCACAATTCTCTCCACTCGAGGATCTCGAGCGACCTCCTTAAGAGCAGCGCCTAACTCATAGGTGCTCGCGCGCATTGGATTCAACTCTTTGAGCGAAGTAATTCCGCAGATACTGGCTAACTCCACGACGGCGGTTCCATCTGAAAGTAAGAGCCAGCTCGGTTCATGTGGCAAATCAATTGTGGTCCGAATAGTGCTAGGTTGACTAGATTCAATCGTCTCGAGAGTCCCTTCACCACCATCGGCCATAGGCGCTAGAACTAGTTCATCGTTGGGGCGTACAGATAGCCATCCCTCGGCAATTGCCTTGGCTGCATCAAAATTCGAGATCGAACCCTTAAATGAATCAGGGGCAATTACGACCTTCATACCGCAACTTTAAGGCGAATCCCCCTCAATGAATCCACAAGAAGCCCAATGAGTTTTCACAAAGATTCCACAAAGTCGGGGCTAACCATTCACTCAAGGGCACAATAGCCCGCCATCCATAACCGTTAAAAGGAGTGAGAAAGATGAAGAAGATGAGCCTCATTGCAACAGCCCTCTTAACTTCTGGGCTAATGCTCGGAAGTACAGCGGTCGCCATCGCTGACCAAACACCTGCCCCAACGACAACCCCAGTTACAACCCCTGCTCCAACAAAGACCCCTTCACCAGCACAGGCTGCATACAAAGCCGCCTTGGCTCAGTACAAGATTGACATAACAAACTACCGAGTCGCCCTCGTCAATAACGACATTGCTTACCGCGCAGCAATGCAAAAGTATTGGTCAGATTGGTCCGCTACTAATAAGGCCTATTGGGCAGCATGGCAGGCAACGATCGGTTCATATCGCACGGCCGAAGCAGCCTACGATGCTCAGTTAGCTCCAGTACAAGCTGCACATAAGTCTGCAAACGATGCAGCCGATGCAGCATTCCTTGCAGCCACCGCTGGAACTCCAACAACCGACCAACTCGATGCAGCTTTGAAAGCCTTTCACACTGCTACGAGCGCTACGGATTCAACATACAAGGCTGCAGTAGCTGCTCTCGGAGCAGAGCCAGTACGTCCAGTTCAACCACTACTTCCAGTAAAGCCAGCTGCACCTGTTAAGCCTGCAGATCCTGTAAAGCCAGTTGCTCCAGTAAAGCCAGGTAAGTAACTAATAGGTGTGAATAAATAAGTAACACGTACATGTAAGACCTAGGTTCCGAAGGGCCCCTCAGTCCACCAAGTATGAGGGGCCCTTCGGCTTGTTCAATTAGATTTTCTTGATTAAATAAATGAGAGCGGAGACGAGAGGATTTGAACCTCCGAGGCCGTTTAACGGGCCTACCTCATTAGCAGTGAGGGAATGAGGTTTGGTCTATCCCTTGTCTACGCTTATTTAGGTACTTTACAGGGTAATTGCAAGCTGTAAATGACAATACTTTCTTCTAATTCATGGGCAAAACCTGGGCAAAACAATCAAACTTCGCTGTCTTGACTAGCTAACAAGTTAGCGAAGTAAGGTTTCATTTCGCTACATCTCGGCTCAAACGATACGCCAACACGGTCTTCTGACCAGATGTAAGTGACACTGGGTCGGAACTATTTTGGTCACTATTCACAAGAATGTGTATCGTAAAGTCATGAAAAAGTTGGTCGTAATGCTGTCTATTTCAGGCCTAGTGCTTACCCTCACGGCTTAAGGCCTGGATCTCCATGGATTGTGACGGGAGCGAGTGGCTACGGTAAATCGTCACTCTTCTTTGCATTGATTGGTTTTATAGAATATTCAGGGTCGATCTCCCTTGATAAAAATAAGATTCAAAAACTTTCTCAACAAAGTACCGCAGTCTTATTACAAGACGACCACCTATTTCTCACATCGATTCGAGAGAATTTAAAGATCGGCAAGCCAGATGCTACCGATGATGAGTTAGAAGAAATCCTTCGATTTGTTGAACTTGGCCATCTCCTTGAGAGACTTGCGGATGGCTTAGATACTCTGATTGGTGAAGCTGGGTTCAACTTCTCTGGTGGGGAGAAACAGCGGATGAAATTGGCTCGTGTGCTTTTGCGCGAAGCGGATATCTATCTCTTAGATGAACCCTTTGAATTCATTGGGCTTGCCCAAGCTGAACGTTTGAGCAAGAAGGTTTTCGATCGTTTGGCTAAAAAGACAGTTGTTGTTGTCTCTCACCTCGAAGTGGAGTCTACTTCTTGAGAATTGTCACCACGGCGCAACGATTTGAGGAGTTCTCACAGAGCGCCTCTTTCTTAGAGCCATTGGCTGAGACCTCGACTTGAACTTTTGGATAGAGCGCAAGGATTGCCTCCTTTAACTTCATCGCACGGTCCTTCGAGATGCGTAAGTCGTCTGAAGGGGCTGTCGGCTGGGCATATCCAGCAATAGATATCTTTGAAGTCGGTGTAATTGCAAGCGTTGAAAGGAAAGTTTTTATATCACCTGTCGTCTTGGCTGAGTTATACGAGTAACTCAACACAGCCTTTTCTTTCTTTGCTGACGGAGTAGAAGTACTAGTTGCACTATCTGACTTCGCAGGAGGGGTTGGATTGGCACTTGGGGTTGGAGTTGGGGTAGCCGCACCATTTCCCGCAGGAGGGGTTGGATTGGCACTTGGGGTTGGAGTTGGGGTAGCCGCACCATTTCCCTCAGAAGTGCTTGTTCCACTTGTTGAGGTAGACCCTGCTGGCGAGTTTGTTGATGGGGCTGAGGTCGCCGAAGGATTTGAAAGATACTTATATGTAACGGGAGCAAGTAATGGTGCTTGACCATCAAAAATTTGGATCGAGACCGTGCCTTCATCATGGGGCGGCATGGTGATTGTGACCGATGCACTAGTTTGATTCCATGAAGTCTTAGGAAGCAATGTGCCATCGATGGATACGTTGGTTACTGCCGATCCGAAGTTTCCATTGATCGTGCAATCACCCCCACCTATTGGACCCGAAACAGTTGTTGAACCATTGTTTATCGAGTTCGTTTGTACAGGATCAGGTGCTGGTGCCGGTGCGGCCGAGACTGTTAAGGTTTTTAGAGCCGACGTTGTTCCATCACTCGTGGCTTTAAAATAATAATTACCAGCCATTGAATTATTTAATGTCGTCACCGTCAAAAGTGATGCATTTGAGGAGACATTGGACCCGGATATTGATATTCCAATTGGCGAGCTCATTGACGTTGTCCCGTCAGAGGCAAACCAAGAAATCGAGACGCCTTGGCCGTCCGCAATACTTACCGTTGTCACTGGATACGTTGAGGTCGAAGGAACTGTCGCCTGAGGTGCAGCAGCAGATAGCGTCCCTATTGAAAGAGATTTGGCTGCGGTTGAAACGTAGGAGAGGGCAGCCGGATTGGTGCCAAGTGAAGGAGATGCAGTCGGAGTGAGTGTCACAGTTCCAACTCCGGTAGGTGTGATTGTAAAAGTTTGCGCAGCACTACTGTTTGTGAAAGTTTTAGTAATGGTTGACGAGAGTCCGCCACCAGATACTGCAATGCTTATAGTTCCGTTATAGCCCCCGCCTACAGGCGTAATTGTAAAATTGCTTGAGTTAGTACTCACGGCCCCAGAATTTGGGCCCGTAAAAGTGTATGAAGTTGCTGGCGGTGGTGCTGCCCATTGTGCAAAAATATCCGATCTGTCTGGAAAGTTGGAACAAGGAGATTGATCAGGAAATAGAGTTCCCGTTCCATCAATCTTCCAGCCAATGAAGACTTCTCCTGGATGGTAATCTGTAATCCAATGAGACGTGAACCAATGTGTATAGGAGTCAAGGTTGCCCCCATCAGCGCAAAGATTAAAGGTAGATAGGTAGCCCGTCATCGGATCGTCAGATTGGACATTAATGTAAATGTCACTGGCGTGTGCAGTAGATGCGATAACGAGAGAAGGCATGATAGCCAAAAGTAAGCTTATGACCAGAGCTCTTCTTAATCTCACTTTCATGCAAAACCGCCTCCCTCTAACTGAATCACAAAATGTAAAAATTGTTTTCAATAGGAAGAGTAAGAGTTGAGTCCTCCAAGCTGTAAAGACCGTACATTCTGAGCACAAAATGCTACATGTGTAGCATCATTCCAAGATTTTTGGCGGATAGGGTGAGAAGATATGGCATGCGGCCAATGCGGATGCTATACGTAGAAAACGATGCCGCTTTGCGAAAAATTTTGGGTGCTGCGCTCGTCAAATCACCAGAAATTGAAATGCTTGCCGATTTTGGGAAATCTGATGAAGCACTAGATCGATCTTTGATAAAAAAAGCAGATGTTGCACTAATTGATTATGCGCTTGAATCAAATGGGTTAAATGGTGTTGAACTTGGCATAGCTCTTCGAAATATAAACGAATACATCGGAATAGTTATTTACTCCCAATTCTCAGTTCCTCCAATGGTTAAGCGCGTGCCTCTGGAAATGCGAAGCGGATGGTCTTTCTTTGAAAAGACAGCCCATATGGATGTTGAGGATTATGTTGATATTTTGAAAAAAACATCTAGGGGTAAGGGAAACTGGGAAGAAGTTTTAAAAGAGAATTCGTCTGTAACCGAAAACAATTCATCTCTTTTTTTCTCTTTAAATCCTCGCCAGAGAACCATAATGAATTTAACATCGCAGGGAATGAGCGCCCAGGAAGTTGCATCACAATTGAATTTGAGTTATGCGCACGTTCGTAGAGAACTTTCACGTTCATACGCAATTCTGGTCCCTGATTCAGACAATTCAATCAACTTGAGAACGTCGGCGATAATAAAGTATCTAGAATTTATGAAGGTTTCCTCGTGACCACAGCAAGTAAACGGTTATTAAGGCTTATTGGCCCATATCCATTTAATCCCCGTTTAATTTTCATTTTTCTCACTTCACTTTATTTCTCTCGATACATGCCCCTGATTTTAACTAAACCAGTTGGATTAGCCCGCGCTCCAGCTTATTTTATAATTCTTATTGCAGCGGCTTTTCCCTCTGGTGCCTACGCACTTGGTGCAATGGTTTTTGAAAAATATCGAGTTTGGAAATCAAACAGCCTTCCCTTTTTCTTGCTAGAGTTGATAACGCTTCAGGCCGTCTTTTTTGTGTTACTTCCAATCTCTAAACGTTTTCTAGAAAAAATGCTTCCGTCTAATCAAGAGCTGATTTTGCCGCTTAACCCGTTTTTGTTTATATCGTCTTTGGCTTTTGCAATTTTATCTTTCGCAGTTTCACATGGTTCGGAAAGACGTATTTCAGAGCGCTTAATGCGAGCTGATGAACTCGCTCTAAAGTTAGAATTAGATGCTGAGAGACTAGTGTTGTCAGATGAAGCGATACGTAAGCAAACATCGCAATTTTTGCACGACAAAGTGCAATCAGAATTAATGGTTACTGCGCTGGAATTGAAAGGTGCCAAAGATCAACCCCGGGAAGTGGCTGATCTGATCATTACCGGAGCGGTAGACCGTTTAGAAAATACACGCACAGTTGATATTCGGAATCTTGTACAGATTCTTACCCCTAATTTCGAAGACGGGAAATTAACCAACTCCATAGATCTACTCAAACGACAGTATGGAGAGAATCTGAAAATTATTACCTCGATTGACCCTAAGGTGGATTTGTTATCTGAAAACCAACAACTTGGCTTCTTTCGGATAATTGAACAATGTTTGCTTAACTCCTTTATACATGGGCCTGCATCAGAAGTGAAAATATCTTTGAGTGAATATGGTTCGAGAAATTATTTCCTTATCGTTGAGGATGATGGCCCGGGAGTTGTAGTTGATCAAATTAAAGCGGGCGTAGGGTTGGCGATTATTGATTCATGGCTAAAAATCTTGAATGGGCGGAAGGTGATTACTTCATCATTGGGGAACGGATTCCAATTCGAAGCGAATTTCACGTTGTAGCCCTTGTGGCGGAGACGAGAGGATTTGAACCTCCGAGGCCGTTTAACGGGCCTACCTCATTAGCAGTGAGGCGCACTCGACCGGGCTATGCGACGTCTCCAAGTGGTGAGGGGAGTTTACAGGCAATTGCGGTGTCGGGAATCCCCTTCATTTCAACCAACTTCTCGCATAGAAACTAGACTCCAGAGGACCAAAGAGGCCATAGGAGATCATCATGAGAACCGCCATTATCACTGGGGCAGAGAGTGGAATCGGAGCCGCTGTTGCCAAGCGCTTTAGATCTGCCGGGATCAAGGTCTACTCGCTCGATATGGCCGCGAGCGCAGATTTTCAAGTTGATGTTTCAAATAGCGATCAAGTGAATCAGGCTGTTGCCGAGATTGGCTCCGTTGACATACTTATTAATTCAGCTGGAATTACTGGACCTAATACTCCGTTGATTCAAACTACAGATGCCGATTGGAATCGGACGATTGCGATCAATCTCAATGGAACTTTTAATACCTGTCGCGCCGTTGTCCCGGGAATGGTTGCAAAGGGTTGGGGGCGAATCGTTAATATTGCGAGCATCGCAGGTAAAGAGGGCAATCCAAATTTAAGTGCGTATTCGGCATCGAAGGCTGCGGTGATCGGCCTCACAAAATCTCTCGGTAAAGAGCTGGCAACCACGGGCGTGTTGGTTAATGCGATCACACCAGCCTTTATACAAACTCCCATGAATGTGAATACGACTGAAGAGACCTTGAAATATATGATCTCGAAGATTCCTATGAATCGAGTTGGCGAAGTCGAAGAAGTCGCCGCCCTGATCTCATGGTTAGCCTCGGATGAATGCTCCTTCTCCACCGGCGCAGTCTTCGATATTAGCGGTGGGCGCGCCACGTACTAAGATCCAGCCACTATGAAACTTCCCTTCTCGCTACGCGCTGCCTCATTAATTGCCGCGGTGATTGTTGTCTCGTTGATCCTCGGTGGAGCCGTTTCTTATTTATTTCTGCAAAAGAGCCCTTCTGAACCTAAGTTTCCCCCGATTGTTAAACATGCTGATCTGCCCTATCGCGCGATGGAGACCTTTGCGGCCTCTCAAAAGACAGTTCTTCCTGCCGATTCCACTCCCTTTGTAAATTCAACATGTCCTGCACTCTCATCGACATGGGTCAAAGATGAGAATCAAAAGCCTGGGGTGAAAATGACTGCCGCCGACTGGAAATCGATGGATCTCTATGCAGCAAAGGGAAGCGCTTTATGGCTCGATCAAACCGCGGTTTCATGTGGTGCTCAAGTGAAAATCCACGCCGCGCTCTACTACTCTCAAAATTATCCGACTGTAAAAGGTCCTAGAACCTTTGCCGCCTGGCGCATTGGTTACTACAACGGAGCGGGAGCTCGAGAGGTTTGGCGCTCCGCTCCTACTAAATTAAAGCCAGGTGTTTCAACGGTTTCCAAGGATGCAACGCGATATACCGAAGCAAATTGGCCGGTCACAACAACATTTACCGTTGGCAATGATTGGACCCCGGGCCTCTATTTAATTGTCTCGCTTTCGCCATTTGGAGTGATTGAGAATTTTGCACCTCTTGTAGTCAGAAGCCCTATCGGTTCATCCAAGTTAGTGATGATGAATTCATTTTTAACCTGGCAGATGTACAACAGTTTTGGTGGACGCTCTGGATATCAGGGACCTGGTAAAGATGGCATCGCTGATGAAGATGAACGTAGTCGTCTGGTCTCCTTTGACCGCCCATTGGTTGGTAGTGGCGCGTATTCAGTTCAGAGAGATGCGATTCCATTCATTCAATTTGCAGAGAAGCAGGGAATTAATATTGATGAAGAATCTGATTTAGATTTTAATCAGTGGCCATCAATCACCACCAAGTACTCGGGTGTAATCGTTGGGGGACACGCAGAGTACTTCACCCATCGAATGTTTGAGACGTTCATTGCGGCAAGAAACAACGGAACCAATATCGCAATCTTCGGAGGAAACACTGCCTACTGGCAGACGCGCCTTGAGCCTTCTAAGTACGGACCTGATCGCCATGTCGTTATGTATCGCTTTGCAACCGATGATCCAGACCGCAACCTCAGCGATGTAACAATTGAATTCAGCAATGAACGCATTAATACTCCACCGGATTTAATCTCCGGAGAGCAGACAACTGGGGTTCACGTTTACGGAACGGTAAAACCGGTGAGTATTCCCATCTGGTTACATGTTCCAAAAACAGATGTAATAAGTGGGATCTCGCCCGACACTGAGGTAGAGGCAACTACACCTAATCGCGCCTCCCCTCCCGGAGTCCATGTCCTCTACAGCGGCCTAATGTCATGGAGAGATGAAGCCAGCCATAAGACCATCAAGAAGCCTCCAGTGGCCCAAGTGGACTGGATCTCATTTCCTTCAGGTAGCGCACTTTTCAATGCAGGAATGACTACGTGGAGTTGCCAATTAAGTGATGCTTGTGTGGATATCTCGTACGGAAAGCAATCGCAAGATCTGATCCAATCGATCACCCTTCAGGTTCTTAATCTCTGGCAGATACCTAAGGTTGGTAACTCACTTAAATAGGCCTGAATCAGCTGCATTAGATTGATAATTTGGTCTTTCTATGGCCAAAGTTGGCGTAAAACACACTCCAACTAGGGATAGCACTCGCCTTTTCCCTGTGTAAATACTGTGCTTTTTGCCAAGATTCCCCCATCAGATAGGGGAAATTAATGAGCGCATTAGACCTTGCCAGATGGCAATTCGGTATCACCACCGTCTACCACTTTATCTTTGTGCCAATCACCATCGGCTCTGGCTTCTTAGTGGCTGGGCTACAAACCGCTTGGTATCGCACAAATAAGGACAAGTACCTCAGAGCTACTAAGTTCTTTGGAAAGTTATTCCTGATCAACTTCGCAATTGGCGTTGTTACAGGGATCGTTCAAGAGTTCCAGTTCGGAATGAACTGGTCCTCATATAGCCGCTTCGTTGGAGATATCTTCGGCGCACCACTCGCAATGGAGGGCTTGCTCGCCTTCTTCTTAGAGAGCACCTTCCTTGGAATGTGGATCTTTGGGTGGGATCGCCTTCCAAAGAAATTCCACCTCGCGTCGATATGGCTTGCTGCTACCGGAACACTTCTCTCGGCTTACTTCATCCTCGCCGCAAATGCATTCATGCAACATCCAGTTGGATATGTATTAAATGGAACCCGTGGGCGCGCAGAACTCACCAGCATCTTTAAGGTACTTGGTAACTCAACTGCAGTGGCCGCCTTCTTCCACACAATCCCATCAGCATTCCTCACTGCTGGCGCACTATTTGCGGCAGTTGGAGCTTGGATGCTCTTCCACAATAAGGATGCTGAGGTCGCAAAGCCAGCGCTGAAGATCGGTCTCATCACAGTCTTGATCTCCTTTGTTCTCGTAGCTGTATCAGGTGACACGACCGCACGTCTCATGACGACGCAACAACCAATGAAGATGGCTGCTGCCGAAGCTGTTTACAACACCAAGACCAATGTTCCATTCTCGCTTCTCACCATCGGAACTCTCAATGGAAGCAAATCTGTTTTCCAGATTGGCCTTCCATCTGTTCTCTCATTCATGGCTACCGGCAATGTCAATGGAACAGTTGAAGGTGTAAATAACCTCGAGAAGAGTTACGAACAGAAGTACGGTCCTGGTAATTACACACCAAATATTCCTTTTGCCTACTGGAGCTTCCGCTTGATGATCGGCTTTGGTGCACTAGCTGCGCTGATCTCGTTCCTCGCACTGCTCTTTATTCGGCAAGGGCGATTCCCTCGTAAGCGTTGGTTTGTTCGCAGCATGATTGTGCTGCCATTCCTTCCAATCTTGGCAAACTCATTTGGTTGGATCTTCACAGAGAGTGCACGTCAACCTTGGGTTGTCTTTGGACTCTTTAAAACTTCAGCTGGCGTTAGCCCAGGAGTAAGCGCTGCAAGCGTTCTCTTCACAATGGTTGTATTCACTCTGCTCTATGGAGTACTTGCAGTGATCGAATTTGGTCTCATCCTTCGCACCATCAAGGTTGGCCCTGAAAAGACTAAAGAAGTCGATGCAAACTCCCAGACACTCACAATGGCTTACTAGGAGGAAATAAAAATGTCACTCAATTCATTCTGGTTCGTCATCATCGCAGTCCTTTGGATTGGCTACTTCATCCTCGAGGGATTCGACTTCGGCGTAGGTATATTGCTACCCGTTGTTGCAAAGAACCAAGCGGAACGTCGGGCAGTGCTTACGACGCTTGGACCACTATGGGATGGAAACGAGGTATGGCTTCTCGTCGCAGGCGGAGCCACCTTCGCTGCATTCCCGGAGTGGTATGCCACCTTGTTTAGTGGTTTCTATCTCCCTCTCTTCTTGATTCTGCTCTCACTTATCGTCCGAGGTGTTGCCTTTGAATATCGCAGCAAGTACGGCAGTGATAAGTGGCGTTCACGTTGGGACTTGGCAATAACCATCGCCAGCTTCTTGCCAGCGTTGCTTTGGGGTGTTGCCTTTGCAAATATCGTTCGCGGCGTTCCACTGACAAAAGAACCTGCTGGGTATATTCAATACACAGGTGGTTTCTGGAATCTGCTTAATCCATATGCCCTACTCGGTGGATTAACTACCCTCGCTCTCTTTGTCTCTCACGGTGCCTTCTTCTTGGCGCTTAAGACAGATGGCGAGATCCGAGTTCGCGCTAACAAGTTGGGGCAACGCGTTGGTCTTGTGACCGCTCTGCTCGCCGTCCTCTTCCTGGGTTGGACCTTGCTAGGCCTAACCTCAAAGGGTGGAGTAATCGCAGGTTCTGTGGTTGTCGTAGTTGCTTGGCTTACCGCACTTGCAGCAAATGCGAAGGGCCGCGAAGGTTATGCCTTCCTGTTCTCAGCTATTGCTACGGCGGCGGTAGTCATCACCCTCTTCACCGGCCTCTATCCAAATGTGATGCCTAACCTCAACGCAGGTCCAGGCCTCAATATCTTCAATGCATCCAGTACCCATTACACCCTGGGTGTTATGACCTGGGTAGCAGTTGTAATGACCCCTATCGTCCTTCTCTATCAAGGTTGGTCGTACTGGGTCTTCCGCAAGCGGATTAATCCAAATCAGATCTCTACCCCTGAGGTAGGAGTTTTGGATACCGTCCACTAGTGAAACCATTTGACCCCCGGCTGCTGCGGTACTCCCGAAGCAGCCGGGGTTTTATTTTCACCCTGGTTCTGATCGCCACCTTGGGTGCAGTTTTGACTATCACGCAAGCACTTTTACTTGTCGACCTGATCTGCAAATTTTTCCAGCATAAGAAAACCTTTGCCAGCGTACATTCGGAAGTGCTTGCTCTAGCACTTGTATTTCTTGGTCGCGCTCTTCTTGCATACATCAACGATCGAATTGCGGTTCGGGCAAGTAGCAAAATGCGTAACGAGTTACGAACCCAAGTAATGGCAAAGACTTTGGAGAATGGCGGAGTTGACTCGCAAGAACAGGGGACTGCAGCTCTAGCGGTACTAGTTACAAAAGGCATCAATAATCTCGATGGATACTTCGCCAAATTTTTGCCTCAATTATTTATTGCAGTAGTTGTTCCGATATTGGTTGGGGTCACGATCACATTTCGGGATTGGAAATCCGGCTTAATAATTCTTCTTACGATTCCGCTCATACCGATCTTTGGAATACTGATTGGCAGATTCACCGCTAGTGCCACCGAGAAGAAATGGCAGACTCTAGGTTTGCTAAGCGGATATTTTCTAGATCTCTTGAGTGGATTAACAACTCTTAAAGTCTACGGCCGTGAAAAGTTGCAGAGCAAGAAACTGCATGACGTCGGCGAGAGATATCGGGTCGAGACAATGCAAGTCTTGCGTATCTCCTTTCTCTCTTCGCTCGCATTAGAGTTAATTGCCACACTTTCAGTTGCACTCCTAGCAGTCACGATCGGCTTAAGACTTGTTAACGGTTCGATGCCACTCTCGGTTGGATTACTCGTCCTTGTTCTCGCACCTGAGGTTTATTGGCCGATTCGACAAGTCTCCGCTTTCTTTCACGCTGCGGCTGATGGAGTGGCGGCCTTCAATCAACTCTTTGCAATCTTGGAGAAGCCCGCTCGCCCTGGTGGGGATGATCTTCAGGATCTCAGCGCTATCGCCTGGAGTGATTTCGTGGTGAGCTACCAAGATAGAAATGAGATTCGAATCCCAGCAGGCAAGATCTCGCGGGGCGAGGTGCACGCTCTAGTTGGACCTTCTGGCAGCGGAAAATCAACTCTGGCAGCGGTTTTATTGGGCTTTATTCAACCTACCTCGGGTGAGGTAACGGTAATTACTTCGGTTGGCGAGAAGAATCTAAAAGATCTTGACCTCTCCGCTTGGCGCCGCCAGATAGCTTGGCAACCACAAGAGCCAAAGTTCCCACTTGGAACCGTGGCTCAGATATTGCGCCACGCTAAACCAGGTGCAAGCGAGGACGAGCTCAGCAAACTTTTGATTAGCGTGGATTTGAACCCAACCGATCTTCCTCAGGGCCTGCAAACAGAATTGGGAACGGTGCAACAGAGGTTATCGGTCGGACAACTTCGCAAAGTCGCACTTGCTCGAGCCATTCTTAAAGAGTCTCCCGTCATCATTCTCGATGAACCCACCGCTTCTGTCGATGATATTTCGGAGAACACCATCGCAAAACTTCTCGCCACTAAGGCAGGTGAGGGTGCAATGATTCTTGTAATCTCGCACCGTGAACTACTGATAGGTGCTTCTACAGTTGTTACTCACATGGGCGTGAGCGTATGAGGAGCGTGGTTCGAATCTTCCGCCAGTATTGGCGTGAATTAGTGGGAGCAGTGCTCCTTGGAGGCGCTTCGCTAGGAGCGGCCGTTGGGCTTTTGGCCACCAGCGCTTGGCTGATCTCGATGGCTTCCACCAGGCCACCAGTTCTCGTACTCGAAGTCGCAATCGTAAGCGTGAGATTTTTTGGACTCTCGCGCGGAGTACTCAAATATGCCAGTCGCATTTTGGAGCACAACGGTGCGCTTAAAGTGCAGACGGCGCTGCGAGTCAAGATATATGAACGCTTTAGTCGCTTATTACCTACCGACTATGCCGAGCTCCATCGCGGTAATTTATTGAGTCAGATAATCAATGATGTCGAGCTCGCACAAGATTTATGGTTACGGATCGCATCTCCTTGGCTAGCAGCTCTCATATCCGGAACTGCCGGTGTCACCATAATTCACTGGCTGCTTCCCAGTTGTGGCGAGGTAATCGCTCTTATATTTTTAGCGACCGCATTTCTCGTTCCACTTCTCGCGATGCTCGCTTCGAGCAAATCTAATACTCGCAAATACGAGAGCGCTCTCTTTGATCAAATAATGCAGATTGCAGAATCCGCACCAGAATCATTGATATTCAATTTTGGAGGAGAGTTACTCACTCAAATTGAACAAGCACAGCAGAAGATTGCAAAAGTAGAAGCAAAGAATGGATTACGTTCAGGCTTTGCCGCTGCCCTCTACTACCTTTCTCTTGGATCGGCGGTGGTTATCTCGCTCTGGTTCGCCGCCGATGCTGCTCTCTCACATCATCTGGCCGGAATCAATGTGGCGGTAATTTCACTCGTCCCACTTGCGATGTTCGATGGCTTAAGTACCCTTCCCACCGCCTTCTCGCAGCTGCGCCAGGTGATAGGCGCTATCAAAAACATCGAGCCTCTCTTGCAGGAGATGCCTTTAGATCCTGTTGAAGTGGAAGAGATTTCTCAGAGCGTCACTTTAGAATTTCGAAAATTCCATCCCGTCCTTGAAGGCGCACGGACTCACGAGATATCGGCCAAGGTTGAGCCAGGTCATACCCTTCTCATCACCGGAAGATCAGGTTCTGGGAAATCCTCCATCATCAACGCAGCGCTTGGCTTTCTGCCATACAACGGGGAGCTGCTTATCAACGATGAGCCGATGCGCTCTGCACATCTCAACTCAATATCTACCTTGCTGCAAGATGATTATCTCTTTGGCACATCCATTCGCGAGAATCTCAAAATTGGTAACCCAGAAGCGACAGATGATCGGTTGTTCGAAGTACTCGCCATTGTGGAGCTCGAGGAGTTTGTACGAGCGCTCCCCGGTGGGCTAGATACCATGATCGGATCTCAGGGTTACAACTTCTCCGGTGGCGAGAAGCAGAGACTCAAATTAGCCCGGCTCTTATTGCGAGATACGCCCGTATTCATCCTGGACGAACCTTACGAATTCCTCGATTCAAAGATGGTCGAGCGAATTTCTTTACGAGTGAACTTGGAGCTCAGAGAGAAAACGGTAATAGTCGTATCGCACCTACCGCTGCCGATTTCTGCAACCACCATCACTCTCTGATTAACGCTAAAGTCTCCATATGACTTTGAAGCGAACCCTGGGACCTTATGAAGTAACTGCTGTTGGACTTGGATGTATGCCCCTCTCTATGGCCACAGATCGCAATAAATGGATTCTCGATGATCGCGAAGCGGCGATCGGAGTAATTCATGCTGCCTTAGATGCTGGCGTTCAACTCCTCGATACTGCAGATATTTATGCTCCGGCTTGGAATGCCATGGGCCACAACGAAAAGATCGTTGGTGAGGCATTTAGAACATGGGTGGCAACACCAGAGGAAAAATCAAAGATCGTCATTGCTACCAAAGGTGGAATCACGAGAGCTAAAGGTGACAATTGGTGGGGCATCCCAGGACGTAACGCCTCAAAGCATTACTTGTACAGAGCGGTAGAAGCTTCCGCAGCCAAGATGGGTTTGGCAAAAATTCCATTGTGGCAACACCATCGCTTAGATCCTTCGATCGCCTTTGAAGAGCAGTTCGAAAATGTCTTAACTCTTAAAGACCACGGCTACGTTGGCGCAATCGGCTTAAGCAATGTCAATGCCGAACAATTGCGTCGTGCTATCAAAATCGGTGGTACCCCAGCAGAGGGTGGCGTTGTTTCAGTACAAAATGAATACAGCCCGCGTTATCGGTTGTGGTCTGAAGTTATTGATATCTGCAACGAACATGGAATCGCTTATCTCCCCTGGTCCCCACTCGGTGGAGGCTCGAATTTCCAGAAGATTGCATCGGGAGAGCTCGGAGCCTTCGATCGAATCGCTGCGAGCAAAGGTGTATCGCCATATGCCCTCACTATCGCTTGGCATCTCAACCAATTCCCGACATCGATTCCAATCCCAGGCGCATCTAAGGCAGCCTCAATCCTGGATTCGTTAACGGGAGCCTCAATCACTTTGAGCGCAGATGAGATCGCAGAACTCAACGCCAGCTGCCCACCAGATGGACCGCTACAAGAAGAGTTAGTGGATCAACCCGCTTTCAGGGATTAACTCACTCGGTTGGATATTTAACGTCAACCTGAGCGCGCAATGCATCCATCACCTTCATGATTTCTACAGTCTCGGTGATACTCATGATTGGGCTCTCGGATAAGCCAGCCGCAACACATTTTTCAAGATGCAAACCTTGGTATTGCCGCCCAATACCCGCAATCTTCTCGTTATAGCTCTGAATTACTTCCCCACCCTGGTTGTAAACCCGGAAAGAGGTTTGGTTGTAGAAGGGCTTATCAATTTCGATACGTCCAAAGGTTCCAACAACGACTCCAGTTACTGGACCGGCAGCTGACATGCATGTCGTTAGCGTTGCTTGTGCTCCATTGTTGTATTCAAAGATTATCGATGTGGTCTCATCAACCTTGTCACTGGTGAGGGTTGACTTTGCAACTGCCTTATCAGGCAAACCCAATACACGAACTGCAAAAGAGACCGGATAAATTCCAAGATCTAAAAGTGCCCCACCGCCAAGGTCTGGCTCCCACAGCCTTGGGACATGTGGCAGATACTGGCTGTGGTCTGCCGTTACCAATTTGATCTCACCAAGGATGCCAGAATTAATCACTTCAAAGATGGCATCCATGGAAGGCAGGAATCGGGTCCACATCGCCTCAAGAACAAAGAGGTTCTTGCTCGCTGCTAGATCTTTAATCTCTTGCGCTTCGCGAGCGTTGATTGTGAATGGCTTCTCTAAGAGGAGATGCTTGCCGGCATTGAGCGCGAGGAGTGCATGTTGATGATGCCAAGGGTGGGGGGTAGAAACATAGACAACATCTACCTCGGGATCATTTACGAGGGCTTCGTAACCTTGATGGCGATTTGGAATACCGAATTTATCCGCAAACTCGTTGGCCTTTGCTAAGTCACGCGCACCAACTGCCTGAATCGTTATCCCTGCAATTCTGAAATCACCGGCGACCGCTGTAGCTATTCCGCCCGCACTTAAGAAACCCCAACGTAGTCCACTCATATGCCCAACGCCTTCTTTCCTAATTCAACAGCTGCAAAATGTGCAGCTTCAGGTGTAATCCCAAACTCACTTACAAGGCGATTGTAAGCGTTATCCATCGTCAAAGTGCTCCCTGCCAGGGAACCATTGGTGGCAAGCGTGGCCACCCCATCGGAAACCTTTACATCAAGTTCGCCTATCTTGTAGTTCCCATCAGCTCCACCCGCGGCAGACATAGCATCGGTAATTAAGATGATGCGGTTTGGTGCCACATTGAGAAGCAGTTCCACTGCAGAGTGATTTACGTGTACCCCATCCAGAATAAGTTCAAAGTAAATATCTGGATTAACCAAGATCGCGTTTGTAATGGTTGCGGTGCGGTGATCTAACTCTGGCAAAGCATTGAACATATGCGTAACAATGCTCGCGCCAGCATCTATGGCGCGCACCGCTTCCTCGGCGGTGGCATTGCTATGCCCAATGGCAACTGTCACTCCGACACTTCGTAGATAAGAAATTGCATCTAGAGCCCCGGGCAACTCAGGGGCGAGAGTTACCATCCTGATATGACCTTCACCTGCCTCTATTAAACTCTTTACTTCATCCAACTTAGGCTCTCGCAAAAGTTTCGGATCATGCGCTCCACATTTAGCGCTCGATAGGTACGGTCCTTCAAGATGTATACCCGCGATACTTTTATCGCCAACAAAGGGAAGCAGGTTCTTGATTTGTGATTTAAGAGTCTCTATAGGTTCAGTGACAAGGCTTGCAATTTGAGTTGTTGTTCCATGTGCCTGGTGGGTAGCCAGAGCATGCGCTACGTGATCAGGATTTGGGTCGCTAAAACTAAACCCGCCACCACCATGAGAATGAATATCTGTAAATCCGGTGATCATGAAGCAGCGCCTTCAAGAAGATCTAGTGCAATGATTGCCGAACCAATTGTTCCTGCGTTAGCTCCATAATGAGCAATGAGAAACTCTGGTCTACGTTGAAAGGTTAATCGATCAAAAACAATTGTTTTAAGCGGTTCTATCAATGCATCTCCAGCTTGCGATAGTCCGCCTCCAAAGATAATTGCTTCCGGCGCTAAAATTGTAATCAAGTCTTCTAGTGCGATGGCCAAATAGGCGAGGGCTTGTTCCCAAACCTGCCACGCATGATCATCACTTCTAATACGTTTTAAGATCTCCTTGGCTGAGATGCTAAATCCAGTTCTTCGCTGATATTCACGAGATATTGCAGATGCAGAAGAGATGGTTTCTAAGCATCCAGATAGACCGCAGACGCAAGGAAGATCGTGACCAACGTTCAGATGACCGATTTCACCGGCATAACCATCGCTGGTACGGATCTTTCCATCTATAACAAGTGCAGCGGCAATGCCGGTACCGATCGGGATAAAGATAGATTGTTGGAACTCTCTCGCCGCTCCGGAACGTAATTCAGCAAGTGCACCTACTCGCACATCGTGGCCGAAGGCGACTGGAAGTTGAACTTCGCGTGCCACAATTTCTCGAATGGGTAAATCTTTCCAACCCAAGTTTCCGGTCCAACGACTGATGCCCTCTGATTCAGAGAGAGCTCCTGGTACTGCAAATCCCACAGCGCTTACGGGATGAACCTTGGAAAGTTCGGTAACTATTGCAGCAATCGTCTTGGCGGTTTCAACTCCAGATATATCGCTTTGCGGAGTTGGCCTTGATGACGTTGTTACTACTTCTAAATCTTGTGAGACCAATGCGGCCTTGATGGATGTGCCACCCACGTCAACTGCGGCGACATATTTCATCTGCACACTTTAGTTGAGTATTACTTCAATATGATTGAGCGCGACAAGTTACGAGGATAATCAGGGTTCATTCCCTTACCTCGAGCAAGCGCAATCGCAAGGCGTTGTGCCTTTATCAAGTGAGCCATTGGATCTAAAGTGCTCGATTCAAAACTTGCACCTGTCTGAGCAATATCCGAGATTAAATCGGCCTCAATCTCACCAAAGGCCCATACCGCTCTTCCGGGCTGTGAAATAGAGAGGGGTCCGTGGCGATAATCCATCGCAGGATAAGCCTCTGCCCAAAATTGAGCGGCTTCACGTGTTTTGAGCGCCGCTTCTAACGCCAATCCAATAGTCCAACCAGCGCCGATATAAGTGATCTCATCCATGGTGGGGAGCTCTCCCAAATCCTCGGCGAGAGCGATTTCGGCCTGCTTTGAGAGTTCGACCAAATCTGTGCCAAATTGGGTGCGAAGTAATCCGAGGGCGGCGGTAGCCCAGCGGGTCTGAACAACAGATTTTTCATCTGCAAAATCCATAACGATGGAGTCCGAGGCCAACTCAGTCACGGGAGAGCCATGAACTGCGGTGAGAACAACGGTCGGGACCTTACCCTTCAAATTTCGAAGTAAGTCAATAGTCTCTGTGGTCGTACCGCTTCGGGTGATCGCAACGACACGATCATAACTCCGCGAGTAGATGTATTCAGAGGCGGTGAAATAGTGGGATTCACCCTGTCCGGCTGCCTCACGGAGGCTGGCATAAGCCTGGGACATGAACCAGGAGCTGCCACAGCCAACAACGGCAATACGCTCACCTGGTTTAGGGAGCAGATGCGCCACAGATGGGGCGAAAGCGGCCGTTTTACGCCAAATTTCGGGCTGACTGGCTATTTCTACATCGGCATGGAACTGGACTTCATTGTTCATGCCTGCACCGTAGGGCTAGATAAGGGGGCAAGTCAAGAAAATTTGAGCGATTTTGACTATTTCTGTCAAATAACAACAAATTTATGCAAAAATGCTTGACTTACGGTCCAGAAGGTAGTGGAGTGTGCTCACCGTTAGGTCGGAGTTCTCCATGGACGTAAAAGTCGCTCCGACCCAACCATCACCCGGAGACCGCCGGGCCTACAGGCAAAGGATGTACTACATGAAGAGAATGACGCGCGGAGCAGCAGTTACATCTGCCCTTGCTCTCGCTGTAACCATGGCCGTCGGGATCACCCCGTCACATGCCGCAACCACCCTCACCATGATCGCCGCCGATTACCCTGGCGACGGACATACGCAGCAGGCACAGTGGAATGATTTCGCTACTCGCTTCCACGCCGCGAATCCAGATATCACAGTCAATGTGACTGTAAAGAGCTGGAACGACATTGATCAATATGTAGCCACCCAGATTGCTAGTGGACAGACCCCTGACGTTGTTAACAAGGGTGACTACTCAGCTCCTGCCGCTGCAGGCTTGCTCTATCCTGCTTCAAAGATCGTTTCTCCATCAACACTGGCAGATATCCTTCCTACATTCTTGAACAACTCAAAGTACAACGGCGTTGTTTATGCACTTCCTGATCTCGCCTCTGCTCGTGCTTTGTTCTACAACAAAGATCTCCTGGCAAAGGCCGGCATCACAAAGCTTCCTACTTCATGGTTGTCACTTACAACTGACCTTGGAATCATCCATCGTAAGTTGAAGGGCATCTACGGATACGCAATTCCTCTAGGACCTGAGGAGGCACAAGCAGAGTTCAACATTTGGGCTGGCGGTAACGGCGGTTCTTACTATGACTATGCAACCTCGAAGTGGGTTCTCAATTCACCTGCAAACATTGCAACCGCAACCTACCTACAGAGTTTGGCAACAAAGGGTTACACCGAGCCAAATCCAGAGAAGTGTGATCGCACAGCATGTGCTCAGGCACTCTTTGCTGCAGGTAAAGCTGTATTCATCAACGGTTCCGTATTCTTGGGAAGCTGGTTGAAAGCCAATGGCGGAGCCGCTATCAATTACGGCACCGGCTCATTCGTATCTAACACTGGGCACAAGCCAGTAACACTTGGCGTTCAGGATTACTTCACCGCTTACAGCAAGAATGGAAACCAAGCAGCAATTCAGAAGTGGATGGATTTCATCTACCAACCTGATAACTATGCGAAGTTCTTGACTGCTGCAGGTGGATTCATTCCTGCAACTAAGTCTGCCGGCGCAAAGGCTGCAACAGATCCAGCACTTGCTCCATTCATCAAGTTGCTTCCAAATGCTGTCTTCTATCCAGGAGACATTGCATCATGGAACTCAGTCAAGGGTCAGATCCAGCAAGGTATCGGTCAAGCAATTACCGGAAACCCTGCAACTGTCCTTGGTCAACTAGAGACAGCTGCGGCAGCGGCCAAGTAATAACGAGTTAGGTATTGGGGGTTCGCAACGTTGCGGACCCCCAATATTATTAATGTAACGAGCAGCCATCATTGAGATCTCCTTCCAGGGTAGAAAGTAGGAATTCGTTGAGCACCGTTTTCGCGCGAATACGCAAAGGTCCGCTCCCCTGGATCAGTCCAGCGATAGCAGTAATTTTCTTAATGGTTTTGTATCCCGCTTATACAATGATCAAGACCTCATTTATGAATATCGATGAGACCGGCACCTCGCATGGTTTTACTGGTCTTAGCAATTACAGGACCCTCTTTAGAAATCCAAATCTCTCCGCAGTACTGGAACGTACCGTTATTTGGACAATCACGACCGTCGTTATCACGGTCTTGATCTCACTTCCGGTAGCTCAAATCCTGCACGCCAAATTTCCAGGTCGTCGCTTGGTTCGATATGCATTGATCGTTCCTTGGGCCGCTTCGGTTGTAATGACTTCAACCTCATGGCTTTGGATTCTCAATGGTTACTACGGAATCCTCAATCGAATTCTGATCAGCCTAGGATTAATCCAAGATCAAGTTCAATTCTTGGGCAGTCCAACACAGTCGTTCGCATGGCTGATAGTGGTGGCAATATTTGTGTCGGTGCCTTTTACAACGTACGTAATACTTGCAGGACTTACAACTATTGGCGAAGACATACTCGAGGCTTCAACTGTTGATGGTGCATCTGGCTGGCAACGTTATCGAAATATTATTTTTCCTCTTCTACGTCCCGCACTACTAATAGGCATGGTTATCAATCTCATTAATGTCTTCAACTCATTCCCCATCATCTGGGTTATGACGACTGGTGGACCTGGTTACTCAACTGATACCACTACTACCCTAGCTTATAAAATTTCATTTAGAAATGCCGATATCGGACAGTCTGCCTCAATGGCCACGATTAACTTTGGAATCATCCTTCTCTTCATTGTCCTGTTCCTCAAAGTTTCACGATGGAGGGATGATTCATAATGGCAACCGCAATAGTTAAATCTCCTAAGCGCAAACTCACTGGTCGAAAAGTCACCCTCACCATTTCAGGGTGGACTATCGGCTTAATATTTTTAGCGCCTTACATCGAGATGATGATCACCTCCATTAAATCTAAATCAGAGATTTTGGCGATTCCGACCACATACCTGCCACACCACTGGACCTGGTCTAACTACATCACTATTTGGAAGCAGTTACCGCTGGCGCAATATCTTCGCACTAGCATCGTGGTCTCACTCAGCGCGACCGTACTTGTCCTCTTGCTTGCTGTACCTGCTGCTTATTTCGTTGGACGCAACAAATTTAAAGGTCGGACCGCATTCCTCTTACTCGTGCTCGTAACTCAAATGTTCTCTCCTACCTCACTTGTGATCGGTATCTTCCGCGAAGTTATTAGGTTCCATCTTGTTAATACCTGGATGGCCCTGATCTTGGTTTATGCCGCCTTCAATATGGCATTTTCTATCTGGATCCTCTCCAGTTTCTTTGCCAGCATCCCAGTAGAGATCGAAGAGGCGGCTTGGATTGATGGGGCGACTCGTTTGCAGGCTTTACGTCGCATCATTCTCCCAATTGCACTTCCAGGACTTGTTACTGCCTTCATCTTTACCTTTATCTCAGCCTGGAATGAGTTCGTTATAGCTCTGACAATCGAGAGTTCACCTGCCCACCAGCCACTCACAGTTGGACTTGAATCTCTTATTGGTCAATATCAGGTGCAATGGCAGTACTTATTTGCTGGCTCCTTAATTGCTATCGTTCCAGTTGTGATCCTCTTCGCCCTTATCGAGAAGTACCTAGTGAGTGGGCTTACAGCAGGTAGCGTGAAGTGAACCGCCAATCCAGACTCAATGCGATCCTTGAGTTATTGGTTCGACATGGCAGCCTGGAAGTCGATGAAGCCGCGCTCTCACTACACGTCTCATCCGCCACAATCCGAAGAGATTTTGACACTCTCGCAGAACAGCAATTACTTAATCGCACTCACGGTGGTGCAGTAGCAACTGGAGGTTCCTTTAAATTACCTCTCACCTACAAAATTGCTAGGCAAGAGGATGCAAAGAAGAGAATTGCAGCAGTGGCCGCAGCAATGGTTGAACTTCATCAAGTAGTTGGCTTGAACGGTGGAACAACAACCACCGAAATCGCACGAATGCTGGCATCTTCTCCCACCTTTGCTCCTGGTTCAGTCGGGGATCCTCCAGCACTTACCGTTGTCACAAATGCTCTCAACATTGCTACGGAGTTAACGGTCCGCCATCAGATCAAGATTGTGGTCACAGGTGGAGTGGCTCGTCCACAGTCCTACGAGCTAACAGGACCTTACGCAGAACAAGTACTTAACGATGTGGTTATTGATATCGCCTTTGTTGGAGTTGAGGGACTCGATCCACATGTAGGTGCTACTGCAAGACATGAAGACGAGGCGAGAGTAAATCAACAAATAGCCGCTAGAGCTGCACGAGTCGTAATTGTGACCGACTCTTCTAAATTTGAACGTCGTGCTTTTGCCATGATCCGCACACCTGACCAAATAGATACCATCATTACCGATGAAGGAATCTCCGAAAAAGCCGCAAAAATCCTAGAGAGCGCCGGTGTAAAAATTGTCATCGCTTGAAATAATAAAGAGCCTCAAAAAATCCGGTACCGCCATCGGTGCTTTCAATGTGATCTTGTTGGAGCACGCTGAAGCAATCATCTTGGGAGCGCAAAACGCACAATTACCTGTGATTCTGCAAATAAGTCAGAATGCGATTAAGTATCACGGAGCCCTTGAACCAATTTCGCTCGCGACACTCTCATGTGCTGCGGCCGCCTCTGTTCCAACCTCAGTTCATTTGGATCACGCCGAAAATACTGAACTGATTCGCCAAGCATTGGATTTAGGCTATGACAGCATCATGTTTGATGGTTCCAAATTGGAGTTTGCAGAGAACGTTCGAACCTCTAGAGAGATGACGGAGTTGGCTCACAAATACGGTGCGACCATCGAGGTCGAATTGGGTGAGATTGGCGGAAAAGATGGAGTCCACGCCCCTGGCGTTCGGACAAATCCATCTGATGCCAAATCCTTTGTTGAGGAGACAGGAGTTGATCTTTTAGCGGTAGCGGTAGGTTCATCTCACGCAATGACTAGTAGAGATGCTCAACTTGATTTTGAACTGATTACGCAGATTCATGCAGTTGTACCAGTACCACTCGTCCTACACGGATCATCAGGTGTGAGCGATCCCGATCTGCAGAGCGCTGTACGCGCTGGAATGAGCAAGATAAATATTGCAACTCATCTCAACCACGTATTTAGTGACTCGATTAGGTCGACGCTAGCGGGCGATCCAAAGCTTGTAGATCCGCGCAAATATGTCGGCGTAGGTCGCACTCAAGTTGCTCTTGAAATCACCAGACTGCTGAAACTACTGAATCTAGAATAGTCTTACGGTGTGAGCCAGAGCCCTGACGCAATCGTCATCGGAGCGGGAATCATCGGTGCGACGACCGCTCTCTCACTAACAAACGCTGGATTAAGAGTATTGGTGCTTGATCGCGGTTCTGTGGCAAGTGGAACTACCAGCGCCGGTGAAGGAAATATTCTTGTCAGCGATAAAGAGCCGGGAGCCGAGCTTAATCTTGCCCTTCGATCACGCGATGCTTGGTTTGAGCTTTCAGATGATATCGGTGGCGGTTTTGAACTCGAGGCCAAAGGTGGAGTAGTTGTTGCCGCTAGCAATTCAGGCGGCTTGCAAGAGCTCACCGCAAAGCAACGTGCGGCTGGAATCGATGCCCGGGATGTAACGTCTGCAGAACTCTGGGATCTTGAACCTTACCTCTCTCGAGACATCACTGTTGGTGCCTTCTACCCACAAGATGCACAGTGCCAACCCATGCTCGCTGCAGCGAGAATCCTGCAAGCTGTAAAGAGGCGCGGTGGTGAAATTATTACGGGCGCCGATGTGCAAGAAATCCAAAGCCAGCATGGTGTGGTTAGTTCCCTAGTTACCAACAAAGGAAGTTTCAGTGCGCCAGTTGTCATCAATGCCGCAGGGACGTGGGCGGGCTCGATCGCGCGCTCGGCTGGTTCTGATCTTCCTATAGCGCCACGACGAGGTTTCATACTGGTTTCAGTTCCGACGCCACACAGGATCTTCCACAAGGTTTATAGCGCTGACTATGTCGCAAATGTGGCAAGCGGAGATGCTGATTTGCAGTCAAGTGCAGTCGTTGAAGGCACCCAAAGTGGAACGATTTTGATTGGCGCATCTAGAGAGCGCGTCGGTTTCAAAGAGGGAATTGATTACTCAGTTGTTCGTATTCTGGCTCGTCAAGCGATCGAACTATTTCCGTTCTTATCTGATGTGCAATTGATGCGGGTCTATCGTGGATTTAGACCTTATGCGCCTGATCATTTACCAGTAATAGGTCAAGATTCACTGATTAAGGGACTGTGGCATAACGCGGGGCATGAAGGAGCCGGCATTGGTCTAGCACCAGCGAGTGCACAACTACTTACTGACACGATCTTGGAACGGAGTTCATTCATGAGCGCCGCCTCATTTGCGCCATCAAGATTTTTGACGGTAAGCAGCTAATGATCACTTTTACATATGAAGGTCTACCTCTAGAAGTAGAACCTGGAATCTCAGTCGCCGCTGCGCTCATCAAGCATGGAGAGAGAGTCACAAGGTTCACTCGATTTAACTCTAAGCCCCGAGGAATCTTCTGCGGTATAGGTGTCTGTTTTGACTGCTTAATTGAAGTGGATGGCCAGCCAAATCAACGTAGCTGCATCACAACGGTGAAAGAGGGAATGGTCGTGAGGGTGCAGCATGGAAGCTAGATATCAGGTTATTGTCTTGGGCGGTGGACCTGCCGGTCTTAATGCCGCAAAGTACGCAGCTAACTCTGGGTGTGAAGTTGGACTTATAGATGCCGGCACTCGGCTAGGTGGCCAATACTGGCGACACACTGGTCAAGAAGATTTCGATCAATCGGTTCATCACGACTTTGATCAGGGATCTCTCTTGATGGATGCGGTACGAGCTAATAAACGTATAACTATTCACAGCGATACAAATATCTGGAGCGCATCGATCATCAATGATGAGGTTGTCCTTCGAACAAAAGCTGGTGCTTTCATCACGCAACGGTTGATCATTGCAACCGGAGCTTACGATCGTTCACTTCCCTTTCCGGGATGGGATATACCCGGCGTTATGGCTGCAGGGGCAGCGCAATCGCTACTTAAGGGACATGGCGTCCTGGCCGGCAAGAGGATCGTTGTTGCCGGAACTGGTCCATTCCTGCTGCCTGTCGCAACTGGTTTATATACCCACGGCGCGACTGTAGTTGGCTTACTTGAGGCATCTGCCAAGTATTCATGGGCAAGGAACTCAGTTGAGCTTCTGCGAAATCCGTCAAAGGCTCTCGAGGGTCTCGGCTATCTGATGGAACTGCGAAAAGGAAAAGTTGCAGTGCGCTTTCGGCAGGCAGTTATTGCAGCGCATGCTGGCGCAGATGGATTACTTGAGTCCGTAACGATCGCAAATATTGATTCGGAGTGGAAGATCCGCTCAACCTACAAACTCTCATGTGATGTCGCAGCCGTCGGGTGGGGTTTTACCGCAGATACCGCTATCGCCTCATCTCTGGGCCTCGCATTAGAGGTGGATGCAACAGGTTCTGTAACGGCTTCTGTAAATGAGAATCAGCTAGCTAAGCAATCCAATAGCGCAATACAGATATATGCCGCAGGAGAGCTCACGGGAATTGGCGGTTCAGACCTGGCTCTCGTTGAAGGCGCAATTGCTGGATTATCTGTTGCAAATTCAACTCGTGACCTAAAGGTGCTTAAGAAGAGGCGCAAAAAATTACGTCGCTTTGCCCAAACGTTAACAAAGGTCTATCCCGTGCTTCCAGGGTGGAATAGTTGGTTAACTGGTGATACAACCATCTGTCGTTGTGAGGAAATCTCGTATTCTGATATCAAAGCTGCACAAGAAGAGTTTGATGCCAGCGATGCTCGCACCATAAAACTAATGACGCGATGCGGAATGGGGTTGTGCCAAGGACGCATCTGTGGTCGCGCGATTGCTGACATTATGGATAGCCCGACGCATGAGCGAATTAATTCCGCGGCGAGACCAATTCTCTCGCCCATCACCCTTGGTGAAGTTGCTCAAGAGGGATTATTGTGACGCCATGACAAATCCTTCTCGCACTGAAAAACCTTGGCATGGAATTTTGACCGCAACAGCAACTCCATTCACTTCTGATCTTGCAGTCGACTTCGATAAATATGTTGAGCATGTGCAGTGGTTAGCTGAGAATGGAACTCACGGTGTTGTGACCAATGGTTCACTCGGTGAGTACCAAGTACTCACTGCTGAAGAGCGAGCCAAGATGCTTGAGACAGCGATTTCTGCGGCGCCGAATAGGTTTCATGTCGTAGCAGGCGTTGGAGCATATGGAGCTGCAGAATCTCGCCGCTGGGCGGAACATGCTGCCGCCGCGGGTGCTGGAGCGGTAATGCTTCTGGCTCCAAATGCCTATCGGGCAAATGATGATGAGGTTGTAGCCCACTTTAAAGAGGTAGGAAAAGTTGGAATTCCAATCATCGCCTACAACAATCCCTTCGATACTAAGGTAGATCTACTTCCTGATTTGGTTGCGCGTATCGCCGATGAAGTTCCTAACGTTGTCGCAATTAAAGAGTTCACTGGTGATGTAAAGCGAGTCTGGCAGATTCACCACCGAGCTCCTCGCATTGAAGTCTTAGTAGGCGCGGATGATGTGATGCTTGAACTTACAACTGCTGGTGTTGTCGGATGGATCGCCGGTTTTCCAAATGCCTTTCCTAAAGAGTCATCTGAACTTTATAACTTGGCGCTCTCTGGAAAATATGCAGAGGCCGCTCCCATCTATGCGGCGGTACACGAACTTTTCAACTGGGACTCTCGCAAGGAGTTTATTCAAGCGATCAAACTCTCGATGGATATCGTTGGACGTTATGGTGGACCAACGCGCTTGCCTCGTCTTCCACTTCCAGCAGCGGATGAGGCGAAGGTCCGGGCCGACACTGCTCGTGCAATCGAATTCTTTAAGAATCGCTAAATGACAACCCTTCGTTCGGTACAGACGGTCGAGTCACATACCGAAGGAATGCCCACGCGTGTCGTACTCTCCGGCATTGGTGAAATTCCAGGTGCGAGCGCCTTCGAAAAACGTGCATATTTCATGGAGCACATGGATCATCTGCGCCAATGGTTAATGTTTGAGCCCCGCGGACATAGCGCGATGAGCGGTGCAATAATCCAAAAGAGCACTAGACCTGATGCAGATGTCGGAGTTATTTACATAGAGGTCTCCGGCTGTCTGCCTATGTGTGGTCATGGCACGATTGGTGTGGCGACGGTCCTTGTTGAAAAGAAGTTAGTAGCCGTAGTAGAGCCTGTAACCACTATCCGACTAGATACTCCAGCGGGATTAGTAGTTGTTGACGTTGCGGTTCGTGAAGGCAAAGCCCAATCTGTAACGATTACAAATGTCCCATCGTTTTTATATCAACGCGATCAGGTTGTAAATGTTCCTGGGTATGGCGAGATCACCTACGACATGGCGTATGGTGGAAACTTCTATGCCATAGTCCCCATTGAGCGCGTGGGGATAGCTTTTGAGCGTCAGAATGGTGCCAAGTTCCTTGAGGCTGGACTCGCAATATCAGATGCAATAAATGAGCAGAATCGCCCGGTCCATCCCGAAAATCCCGAGATCGCGATCTGCCACCACATTGATTTTGTTACACCTGGTGATGAAGCGCTCCACTGGAAAAATGCGATGGCGATATATCCGGGCTGGTTCGATCGGTCGCCCTGCGGCACTGGAACGAGTGCCAGATTGGCACAGTTGGTAGCGCTCGGAACCTTCAAAGATAACGACGTGCTTATCAATGAGTCTTGGATTGGCTCTCGCTTCGAAGGACGAGTGAAGTCACACACCACCGTTGGGCGATATCCCGCAATAGTTCCCACGATTACAGGTCGTGCTTGGATTATGGGTGAGGCAACCTGGATCCTGGATTCAAGCGATCCCTTCCCTGATGGATTCGTTGTTTAAGCCCATTAAACTCTCTTTATGAACAAAATTCCCGACCGCGCTCCTGGCACCCAATCGCATGACATCCCGAAGGGTGAGGCTCTTTCAGAGTTTATGTCGCAAGGTTGGGCCGACTCTTCTCTGGAGAATGTGCAGGCGGCAGAAGTTGTTAAATACGCGGCTATCCGTCGCACAAAATTGTCTTCCCTTTATCCTGGAGTGCGACTAGTAATTCCCGCCGGAACTTTCAAGGTTCGTAGCAATGACACTGATTACAAGTTTCGAGTTCACTCTGCGTATGCATATCTAACGGGAATCTCGGCATCTGACTCAGTTCCAGATTCCGTTCTGGTCCTAGAACCAACTGAAATTGGCCACGAAGCAATTCTCTACACCCACCCACGTTCTCCGCGCGATACCTCTGAGTTTCACTCAGATCGTAGACATGGTGAGTTCTGGATTGGCCGACGCCTCTCTGCACGCGAGACGGAGCTGCGTTATGAGATCGCGGTTCGACACATCGATACGCTGCCTGAACTTCTCTCTGATGAGGTCGAAACTTTAGCAATCCGCGGTGAAGATCCAATTGTTGATTCATTAGTGGAAAGACATAAGAAGCGCGAAGCGAAATTAGTCAGTGTAATTTCAGAGATGCGTCTTATTAAAGATAGTTATGAGATTGCGGAATTGCAGAAGGCGATCGATATCACCGCACGTGGATTCAACGACATGATTCAAGCCTTTCCTGCTGCTACCTCTGTTAAGCGTGGCGAGAGAATTATTGAGGCCGCCTTCTATGGTCGAGCCAGATTAGAAGGCAATGAGTTGGGATACGACACCATCGCAGCAAGTGGAGCTCACGCATGTGTACTTCACTGGGTGAAGAACGATGGAGATGTTCTGCCAGGAGATCTTATTTTGATCGATGCCGGTGCCGAAGTAGAGTCAATGTATACAGCTGATATCACTCGCACAATTCCAGTAAATGGAAAATTTTCTCCAGCACAGCGCAAGATATATAACTTGGTTTATGAGGCGCAAAAGGCAGGAATTGCTGCTGTAAAACCTGGAGCAGGTTGGTTCGATTTTCATAATGCTGCGAGTGCGGTATTGGCAAAGGGGTTAGAGGAGCTCGGAGTTCTGCCTGGAACCGCAGAGGAATCACTGGCAGAGGATGCTGGCTTTCACCGTCGCTGGACTGTCCATGCCACGGGACACATGTTGGGACTCGATGTGCATGATTGCGCTCAGGCTCGGCATGAGAGCTATAAAGGTGCCGTACTTCAAGAAGGAATGGTTCTCACGGTAGAACCCGGTCTCTATATTCAACCTGACGATCTCCTCTTTCCCGCTGAGTACCGTGGCATCGGTGTCCGTATTGAGGATGATGTTCTGGTAACTAAGAGCGGCGCGCAAGTACTTAGTCGCGCTCTTCCTAGCCATCCTGATGAGGTCGAAGTTTGGGTTGCTAATCTGCTTCGCTAAATCGAATTACCGATAGCCGCAGCACCTACTCCTAAGATTAGAGTGCAAGCCAGGTATCCCCACGCAACTCCATGCTTCTTGGATCTAAAGAGATCGTGTGTCTCAATTGCAAAGGTGGACCAGGTTGTAAAAGCACCTGCAAATCCTGTTCCGAAAAGGAATCCAATATCTGCGGAGCGATGTACGGTAATTCCCAAAACAAAGGATCCAAGAACGTTAATGAGTAGGGTCTCAAGTGGAATATGGTCTTTGCCGCTTCTGCGTAAATATTTATCGATCAAATATCGTAATGGGGCACCGACGCCGGCACCGAGTGAGATAAGAAGGGCTCTCACTTTTTCACCCAACGCTTATCGAGAAAGTCATAGGTCGCAAAGACCAGCACAGCAGTTCCGACAATTGAAGCCAAGGCATAAGTAAGTAGGCCGTGGTAATTATGAGAACTCAGATCTTGATTTATTTTTACTGCAAAGGCTGAGTAAGTCGTGAAACCTCCGCAGAAGCCAGTCCCTAGAGCAGGTCTCCACCACCAGCGCGGACTTTCATGGTGCTTTATATAAACGACTATGATCGTGAGCAGAATAGATCCCACGAAGTTGACCATCAAGGTCGCCCAGGGAAAACCAGGTTCAACGATTGCTAACGAAACTCCCCACCTGGCGAGTGAGCCAACAATTCCGCCGAGTGAGACAACGGAGAGTTTTTTTAGCTCCAATTTCTCTTTGAGGTGAATCTTGAGCCTGCACCAGAGACCAAACTAATGATGATGGAGGCGAAGATTGCAGACCAGAAAGATTTGATGGTGAGCGCGCTACTGATGTGAGTTGTTACCTCAAGCATCGCGGCATTGATCACGATTAAAAATAATCCAGCGCTCAAAATGACGGCAGGAAGGGTCATCAACTTCAAGAAGGAACCCAGGAAGGTGTTAATGAGGGAGAAGATGAGGGCCACCCAGAGGTAATCCCAGGCTCCACCATGAACCTTTATTCCTGGCACCAATCCAGTTGCTGCCCATACTGCAAGAGCTAAAACACCCCAACGAACAAGTATCCTCATACTTAAAGGATACCGTCTCGCTTTCTGATAACCGAGCCAAGCCAGCGCAGTGGGTCGTACTTAACGTCAACAACCCGCTCCTTCATAGGGATGATTGCATTGTCAGTAATCCGAATATGTTCTGGGCAGACCTCAGTACAACACTTAGTGATGTTGCACATTCCCAGTCCGTGCTCCTCTTGAGCGCTCTGCTTGCGATTACGCAGGGTGTCTAGCGGGTGCATATCCAACTCCGCTAAGCGGATGAAGAATCTAGGACCAGCGAAAGATTTCTTGTTCTCTTCGTGATCGCGAATGACGTGGCAGGTGTTCTGACACAGGAAGCACTCGATGCACTTACGGAACTCCTGGGAGCGCTCGACATCGACCTGCTGCATGCGAGCCTCACCTGGGGCTAGGTCTGCAGGAGGTTCATATGCTCGAACTTCCAGGGCCTTCTTATAGTTGAAGGAGACATCGGTGACGAGATCCTTGATGACTGGAAATGCGCGAAGCGGGGTAATTGTGATTACCTCATCTTCTGGGTAGGCAGAGATCTGAGTCATGCAAGCAAGGCGTGGCTTGCCATTGATCTCCATGGAGCAGGAGCCGCACTTACCGGCTTTGCAGTTCCAGCGAACAGCTAGATCACCCATCTGAGTTGCTTGCACGCGGTGGATGATGTCGAGAACGACCTCGCCGCTATTGGCTTCGACGGTGACATCTTGCAGGCCACCATCTTTATCGGTTCCACGCCAGATGCGGAGTTTGAGTGTGCGCGCCATTAGTTGGAACCACCTTTCGCAATTTCTTCTGGAGTCATGTACTTCTCGAGTTCATGCACATCAAAGAGATCAAATAGTTCTTTAGGAAGAGCAGGAAGAGGTTGTGCCTTGATGTTGACCTTCTCTCCATCAAAGCTGGCGATATGGTTGACCTGACGCCAGGTTGAACTCATTCCAGGGAAATCATCGCGAGTGTGTCCGCCGCGTGACTCTTCACGCAACAACGCGGACTTTGCGGTGCTCTCTGCAACCAACAACATATTGTCGAGGTCAAAGACCAAGTGGAAACCAGGGTTGAATTTCCGATCACCGGTAACGGAGATATTGGCGCTGCGCTTACGAAGTTCCGCAATCTTTTCAATCGCCTCTCGAAGCTCTGCGCCAGTACGAATAATTCCAACGAGGTTGTGTGTCACCTCTTGTAGCTCTTGGTGCAACGAATACGCATTCTCTCCACCCTGACTTACAAAGGGATGAGCGATCTTCGCTGCTGCTTTTGCAATGGTCGCTTCGCTCACTGGGTTTTCACCATGCGACTTCACATATTCGGCAGCGCCTTTTCCTGCGCGGCGACCAAATACCAAGAGATCGGTAAGTGAGTTTCCACCAAGACGATTTGAACCATGCATACCACCAGCAACTTCACCGGCGGCAAATAACCCATCAACACCTACTGCAGCTGCAGAATCTGGATCAACTTCAACGCCACCCATCACGTAGTGACAGGTAGGACCGACTTCCATGGGCTCCTTGGTGATATCTACACCAGCGAGTTCGTAGAACTGATGCCACATCGATGGCAGACGCTTCTTAATGACTTCCGCGGAGAGGCGCTTTGATACATCGAGGAAGACTCCGCCATGTTCTGTTCCACGTCCGGCTTTAACCTCGCTGTTAATTGCGCGCGCAACTTCATCGCGAGGTAACAACTCTGGAGGGCGGCGATTGTTGTCTTGATCGATATACCAACGATCTGCCTCAGCCTCATTGTCGGCATACTTATCTTTGAAGACATCTGGAATGTACTTAAACATGAATCGTTCGCCAAGAGTGTTGGTCAAAATTCCACCCTCACCACGAACCGATTCGGTAACAAGAATGCCCTTAACTGAAAGTGGCCAGACCATTCCAGTTGGATGGAATTGCAAGAACTCCATATCCACCAGGTTAGCTCCGGCCTTAAGTGCTAGAGCGTGGCCATCTCCAGTGCCCTCCCATGAGTTGGAGGTAATTTTGAAAGTCTTTCCGACTCCACCTGTTGCAATAACCACTGCAGGCGCTTCAAAGAGCACTTCGGCGCCATTTTCACGGCGGTATCCGTATGCTCCAGCAACCTTGCCATTCTCTTTGAGAATTTCAGTGATAGTAACTTCGGCAAACACCTTGATGTTCTTCTCCGGATCGCCAGTCTCGCGTCCATCCTTCTGTTGCAGCGCCACGATGCGTTGTTGCATTGTGCGAATAAGTTCCAGACCAGTACGGTCACCAACGTGAGCCAAGCGTGGATACTCATGACCGCCAAAGTTACGTTGTGAAATCTTTCCCTCTTTGGTGCGATCAAAGAGCGCGCCCCATACCTCTAGCTCCCAAATACGATCTGGCGCCTCTTTAGCGTGAAGTTCAGCCATGCGGTAGTGATTAAGGAATTTGCCTCCGCGCATTGTGTCGCGAAAGTGCACCATCCAGTTATCTTTTTCGTTGACATTACCCATGGAAGCAGCCGCGCCACCCTCTGCCATAACAGTGTGCGCCTTACCAAATAAAGATTTACAAACGATGGCGACAGATAAACCTGCCTCGCGTGCCTCTACCGCTGCACGTAAGCCTGCACCACCAGCACCGATTACGACGATGTCATACTTGTGACGTTCAATTGTGTTAGTCATGTCAGTCGCCTTTAGAAGAAGTAGAGGTTGCGGATGGAGTGACCAGAAACCTGGCGGACATAAAGATCTGCGAGCGCAACACCGAAGAGTGAGATCCAAGCAAAATTCTGATGCTTGTGATTGAGAATCGAGACCCAAGTCCAGAGCTTGTAACGAATTGGATGCTTCGAGAAGTTACGCAGGCGACCACCCACTGTGTGACGGCAGGTATGGCACGACATGGAGTACAACCACAAGAAGGTTGCATTTGCGAGTAGTACTAATGTGCCAACGGACATGTGGCCCCATTGACCCTTCTCATTTCTAAAGGCACCAATTGCATCAATAGTAAGGAATACGTTAAAAACGAGTCCGGCATAAAAAGCGTAACGGTGACCATTTTGAATAATGAGAGGTGCGCGAGTCTCACCTGTGTACTTGGCATGTGGTTCTGCAACTGCACATGCAGGAGGTGACATCCAGAATGAGCGGTAGTACGCCTTACGGTAGTAATAGCAGGTCATACGGAAGGCCAGCGGGAAGATCAAGATGAAGAGTGATGGCGAAACCGTCATTCCAAAGATGTGATAGGTGCCGAAGATTGTTCCAATGAACGAAGGCGAACCTTTTACACACGCGGTCGAAAGACATGGAGAATAGAAAGGTGAGATCAAAGGTGCCGCAAAGTACTTTCCATTTTCAAATGCACGGAATGTCGCATAAACGATAAATGAGAGAAGTACGAAGACGGTGATCGCTGGTTGGATCCACCACTTATCTGTACGTAACGTGCGAGCGCTTAACTTTGCTCGACCCTCTGAGAAGACGCCATTGCCTGAGGTATCAATTGCCATGGGAGAAGTTTCGTACCAGAGCCCCATTAACGCTAGATAAGTACCTAGTTGGTAGGGGTGAAATCGCCCACAAGGGTAAAAAACGCCCGAATACGGGATAAAAATGGCGGAGGGCGTGGGATTTGAACCCACGAAGGTTTCCCTTGCCGGTTTTCAAGACCGGTGCACTCGGCCGCTATGCGAGCCCTCCGTGGGCAAACTTAGTGGCACACCTATACGGAGGCAAAATTGGTCAGACTGGAAGTTTGAGTAACTCCTCAATAACCATGGCTACCCCATCCATGTGGTGGGGTTCAGCCACGAACTTGGCATATTTAGGTGCATCGCGGTGGCCATCGACCATCGCCCATGAACGCTGCGCCCAGGCGAGCATCGAGAAGTCATTTGGGTTGTCGCCAAATGTCACGACATCTGCCGCGGTAAATCCCATCCGTGCGGTGAGCTTAGCTAGCGTCTGACCCTTGCTGACTCCGAGCGCTGAAATTTCAAGCAAAGATTCCCCGGCATTGGAATGTGTAATTGTTACCAGATCCCCGACCTCGCGCTGTGCAATCTCCAAGAGTTCGTCGGAGGTGTGTTCGAAATTGGAGCACCGCGCCAACATCTTAAATGCGGGTTGAACCAACTTCTCTTCAATGTATGTAACTGGAGAGTGATCGACTCCCACATCCCATCGTGGAACGTAAGCACTCTCATGATGAAATTCATTGCCATATTCAGTGGCGAAAGAGATTGAAGGCACTGCGCTTCGCATCCTTTTAACAAATTCAAATTGAGAGTCGATTGGTATCAACCACTCCTCGATGACTTTCTCTTTAAGCAGGTCATAGTGCATCGCACCATTAGCGCAAATGGCATTACCAAAACCAAATGCCTCTTTAATCTCCGGCATCCAGCGTGGTGGGCGACCAGTAACAAAGAATATTTCGATCCCTAGTTCATGCGCAGCGGTAAATGCCTCGATGGTTCTATTCGTGATGCGCTCATAAGAAGAGACAATCGTTCCATCAAGGTCCGTTGCGATGACCTTTGGCCTGACACCTGCTACGCCGGAAGTAATCTGTCGACTCCTAAGAAGGGGCGAAGCGCGACGGGAACATTGACGGATCCATCTGCCTCTTGGTGATTTTCTAGAATCGCAACGATCATGCGTGGGATTGCTACGAGTGTTCCGTTGAGCGTCGCAACGGGTTTCGTGGATTCACCATCGCGATATCGAATATTCAATCGACGTGCTTGGAACTCAGTGCAGTTAGATGTACTTGTTACTTCACGATATGCGTTTTGAGTAGGTATCCATGCTTCGATATCAAATTTACGAATTGCAGAAGCTCCTAAGTCGCCAGAGGCAACATCGATTACTCGATATGGGATCTCCATTGCATTAAGGAATTCCTTCTCCCATTGCAATAATTTCTGATGTTCAGCGAGTGCATCTTTTGGTTCGCAGAAGATAAACATTTCGACCTTATCGAATTGGTGCACACGAATAATCCCGCGAGTGTCTTTGCCGTAAGTACCGGCTTCACGACGAAAACATGTGGAATATCCTGCATATCGCAGAGGTAACTCAGTGATGACTTCATCCATATGGTAGGCAGCGAGCGGCACTTCACTGGTTCCAACCAGGTACATATCATCTTCTTCTAGACGATAAACGTTCTCTGCAGCCTGACCTAAAAATCCGGTTCCTTCCATCGCTGGAGGATTTACAAGTACGGGAGGAATGACAGGCGTGAAGCCCGCCTTGGTTGCAGATGAAATCGCATAATTAACCAGAGCAAACTCCAGTAGTGCACCGACACCAGTTAAGTAATAAGAGCGAGAGCCAGATACTTTCGCTCCGCGCTCGGTATCGATCGCCTTAAGAATCTTGCCGAGTTCGACATGATCTTTCGGTTCGAATCCAGCTTGAGAGAAATCTCGTGGTGTGCCGACATGTTCAAGCACGACGAAATCTGCTTCTCCACCAACAGGCGCCTCTGGACTTATTAAATTATGGATTTGAAGTAACGCGGCATCGGCCGCTGCCTCAGCTGCAGCTCGTGCGGCATCGGCCTCTTTAACTCGAGCTGACAATTCCTTAGCGCTCTCTAGGAGGGCGGCCTTCTCATCACCTTTGGCTGCACCTACAGTTTTAGAGAGGAGATTTTGTTCAGCACGTAGAGCTTCAAAGGTTGTTATTGCACTTCGGCGCGCCTCATCGAGTGCCAAGAGTTGATCTACGATCTCAACGCTCTCGCCTCGAACCTTTTGAGATTGGCGAACGCGCTCTGGATCTTCGCGCAGTATCTTCAGATCAATCACGGGGTTAGCCTATCTATTTGTCGCTCGTGGATATGAACCGAGAACTCGAATGTCCTCGCAGATGGAGCGCAGGCCTTCGATAGCGAGCGCGACCGCAGCATCGCTCTGATGACCTTCCACATCGATGATGAAGTGGTAGTGCCCCAGCTCGCGACCAGTTGGCCGGCTCTGGATAAAAGTGAGGTTCACATTATTTTTAGCGAACTCGGTCAAGATTTCTAGTAACGCACCCGCATGGTCAATATCTATATAGGCGACCAAAGAGGTTCGATCATTTCCCGTCGGTGCTGGAACTTGTCCAGGCATGCGTGCGAGGACAAATCGAGTTACCGCAGCATCGTTATCACCAATATTTTCCGCGATGACACTGAGTCCATACTTATCTGCGGCGATCTTCGCTGCAATTGCTCCGTCCCAATTGCCCTCTTTTAGCCCCTCCGCAGCGGCTGCCGTAGAGGGTGTAGTTATTACCTCGGCACCAGGGTATTCACGAGCAATAAATTGTCGGCACTGCGACTCTGCATGTGGGTGGGTCGCGATGCGAGTTATTTTTCCCGCTGCATTTTCCGGAAGAACCATGAGAGCAAAACTCACTGGGATCGTAGTTTCAGCCACTATCTCTAAGGCCTGACCAGTAGCCAACTCATCAAGGGTGCGGGCAACGACACCTTCGACGGAATTTTCAATAGGGACCAAGGCGAACTCTGCGCTTCCCGAGCGCACCGCATCGAGAGCAGCGGTTACATTGGCATAAGGGATTAGGTGATCATCCTTAGTCGTGATGCCGATGAGGGCCGCTTCTGTAAAAGTTCCTGAGGGTCCAAGATAGGCATAGGTGCTCACTGGCCAACTCTAACTGAGTGAAATGAGTGCCCGAGAGGGGATTTGAACCCCTACATCCTTGCGAATACACGGACCTGAACCGTGCGCGTCTGCCGTTCCGCCACTCGGGCTTACTTATAAGAGGTTATCACCGTTAGGCTAAATCTATGAATCGCTCATTCAAGGTTATTGCGCGGAGCGAATTAGGACTTGTGCGCGATGGCAATGAAGATGCGGCTCTCGTCTCTCCTCAATTGGTTGCAGTCGCCGATGGCATGGGTGGCCATGCCGGTGGTGAGGTAGCCTCAAAGATAGCTATTACCTCTGTAAAAGAGTTGAGTGGAGTGCTCAGCGATCCAGCGTTAGATACCGAATCCCGCGAAGATCTCTTGCTCAATATCTCCTTCTCTATCGATCACGAGATCGCAACTGCAGCCAACTCCGATCGCAGCCTGCAAGGTATGGGAACAACGCTCACCGCGTTACACCTCAACGGTGAGCATGTGGAACTTCTACATATTGGAGATTCGCGCTGTTATCAGTGGCGGGGCAAAAAATTAGTGCAACTGAGTTACGACCATACGGTTATGCAAGAACTTTTAGATCAGGGACGTTTAACACCTGATGAGGTCGTCAATCACCCGCAACGCTCTTTGCTCACGCAAGCCCTTATCGGCGACTCTGGAATCGATCCTATCTTGCACCTTTTTGAAGCAAAGGTCGGAGATCAATACCTCTTATGCAGCGATGGATTGAGTTCAGTTCTCTCTGATCACGAGATCGCCACCATCATCAAGAAATCAGAGCCAGAGAAGGTCGTCGACCACCTAATAGAAGCGGTGCATGAAAAAGGTGCTCCAGATAACGTCACCATACTTTGGGTAGAAATTGTTGAAGGTTCTAATGAACCCAAGTTGGAACTTCTGGGAGCGGCACAGGTATGAACAACAAGATTTTCAATAGTCGCTACGAAATCGGAGCCATGATCGGCACTGGTGGAATGGCCGATGTTTATATTGCAGAGGATTTAAGACTTCATAGAAAAGTCGCTGTAAAGATATTGCGCAGTGATTTGGCGCGAGATCCAGCATTTGTGGCACGGTTCAAGAAAGAGGCGCTCGCTGCCGGTGGATTAAATAATCCAGGAATCGTTGCGGTCTTCGATTCAGGGGAAGATGGCGCGGATTCTTACATCGTCATGGAGCTGGTTAAAGGTCATACCTTGCGACAACTCCTGCAATCAGGCGCCGTGATCTCCCAAGATGAAGCTGTAAAAATTGTTACCGAGATCTTAGAAGCACTTGATTACTCACATAATCAAGGAATCATTCATAGAGATATTAAACCTGGAAATATCATGATTACCGAGTCCGGCAAGGTCAAGGTGATGGACTTCGGTATTGCACGAGCGCTGGATGACATCGGTGCAACAATGACCAATACCTGGAATGTCGTTGGTACTGCGCAATATCTTTCACCCGAGCAGGCAACCGGTGAATATGCCGATGCTCGAAGCGATATTTATTCAGTCGGTTGTTTAATGTATGAACTATTAGTGGGTCGCCCTCCTTTTGTTGGCGATACTCCTGTCTCGATTGCCTTCCAACATGTCTCAGCTCCGCTCCCGGCTCCATCTGACATTAATCCTGATATCGATCCAAACCTTGAAACCATTATAAAAGTGGCACTTCATAAAGATCCCAACGATCGTTATCAAGATGCAGGCGCGATGCTTGAAGATTTACGCCGTGCTGTCCGTGGTGAGCAAGTTACAACTAAGATCAGAAGAACTAAGCCACGTCGTAGATTTATGTTGGTGGGCGGAGTAGTTGCCGCGCTCATTCTGATCGTTGGATCAACTCTTCTAACTAAAACTCATTCGCCTGCAACTCCATCGCTGCAAGTCCCTAATGTCGTTGGATTAACTGAGGCTCAAGCTCGCGCACTTCTCACAAACTTTCCCACGATTACAATTCAACCTGCTCCCTCATCGACTATTCCGAAAAGTCGAATTTCAAGCCAGCTCCCACTTGCCGATTCCAAAGTCATTCCTGGAAGCAGCATTACGCTGACCGAATCATCAGGAACGGGCAATACATCAGTACCAATTAATTTGATTGGGCTCTCTCTCGCTGATGCGCGAAACGCTCTTACAGCCGCTGGACTCACAATTTCGCAAACCGTCTCGCAGGATTCAAACCAGTCACCAGGAACTGTTCTCAGTGTCAACCCTTCACCTGGCAGTATCTTGCAGGCTGGCACGGGAGTTATCTTGCAGATAGCGAGTGGAAGTTTGCAGGTTCCAAATCTTGTTGGTTTGACACAGGTGCAGGCAATCACAACTTTGACTCAAGCTGGGTTCTTAGTGCGAACCGCAACCGCTTCTGATTCAACTCAGGCAAATCAAATTGTTTTAGCTCAAGCTCCAGATGCAGGTACAACTCAAAATATTGGAAGTACTGTCACGATCACCGTTAACACTCAGTCAAGTGATCCTTCTCCGCAACCATCTAATCCCTAATTAGGATCGGATTACAACAGGAGATAAACCCTCTGAACGTGCGCGAGCGCCGACATCTCCACAACGCTCTAACCAATTGCCAAGCATTTGATGGCCATGTTCAGTAAGAACTGACTCGGGATGAAATTGAACTCCTGAAATTGGAAGAGTTCTATGTTCGATCGCCATCACAACACCAGAATCTGTCTTGCCCGTTACCTCTAATTCATAAGGCAGGGTTTGCGGTTCTATCGCGAGCGAGTGATACCTAGTCGCAGTAAACGGAGTTGGAAGATCCGCTAACAAACCATGGTTGGTGTGGTGGACTATTGAAGTCTTGCCGTGCAACAACTCTGGAGCTCGCGAGACAGTTGCACCAAAAGCTACCCCGATCGCTTGATGGCCGAGGCAGACTCCTAGTAGCGGCATCTGATGTGCTGCGGCATATTTAACGAGTTCGATACTTGCTCCGGCCGCCTCAGGAGTTCCGGGACCAGGCGAGATAAGGAGCCCATCGAAATTTTGGAGGGTCGAAAAATCCACCTCATCGTTGCGGATGACGGTGACTTCAGCGCCTAACTGACCGAGATACTGGACCAAGTTATAGACGAACGAGTCATAGTTATCCACGACCAGTATGCGAGCCATGGGGTAAGGCTACCTACTCTGGCGAATCGAGGTTTTCTAGATGCGGTTTTCAGGTTTGGATTTTCGGGATTGCTCTTATGGTGGTGTACCTTTTGCTCATGCCTAAGTCCAAGAGCCGCAAGAAGGATCCGGTCTACATTCCGGATGAGATTGCCCACCTGGCTCCACTGCCTAAAGAGAGCCCAAAGTGGCTGGCTCCTCTCATGTTGGCAGGCTTTCTAATCGGACTGGTCTGGATCGTTATCTATTATGTGAGCAATACCGGATACCCAATCCCGCATATCGGGGCTTGGAATATGGTCATTGGCTTTGGCTTTATCGCTGCGGGTTTCACCCTGGCGACCAAGTGGCGTTAATTTAGCCCGCTCAATTAGCCACCTATTTACGCACTAATTACATGGCTGTAATTCTCCACACCGTGGATAAACCCTGTGGAAAACTTCTGCTATTTCTCAGGAAATCCCCAGTCAACTAGAGAATCCTCTCACCTGTGCCCATCTATGGGCATAGATACAGTTCCGTGGAGGATTAAGAAATGACCGCACTTAAAGAGAGAGTCACCGTGGCAGATTCATCCAATTCCAATTTGCAGAGAATTCTCGTTGTAGATGATGAGAGTTCCATCAGTGAACTAATAGCGACCAGCCTTCGTTTCGTTGGCTTTGATGTCCGGACAGCAGCGACCGGTTCGCAGGCCCTGACCATCGCCGAGGAGTTCAAACCCCACGCCTTAATCCTTGATGTAATGCTCCCAGACCAAGATGGCTTTGAGGTCTGTCGCCAACTTCGCTCCGAAGGTCATAGCGTTGGAGTTCTCTTTCTGACCGCCAAAGACACCGTTGATGACAAGATCGCAGGGCTGACCATCGGTGGAGATGACTATGTCACCAAGCCATTCTCACTTGAAGAGCTCGTTGCTCGTCTGCGCGCCCTTCTCCGTCGCATCGGTGCCGTTGAGGCAACAGTCGATGAAGAGAAGATCCGCTTTGCAGATCTAGAGCTCGATGAGGCAACTCATGAGGTTCGCCGCGCCGGCAACCTTATCGACCTCTCCCCTACAGAATTTCTTCTACTTCGCTATCTGATGATCAATGCAGATCGCGTAGTGAGTAAGGCACAGATCCTTGATCATGTCTGGCAATACGACTTCCGTGGCGATGCAGGCATTGTAGAAACCTACGTTTCATATCTGCGTAAGAAGATTGATATCTATGAGCCCGCACTCATTCATACTGTGCGTGGCGTCGGCTATCGAATGCGAATTCCTGCCGGAAACTAAGATAATTCTTTCACTATGAAGAAACTCCCTCTCTTCTCGCAATGGAGCCTGCGCAATCGCTTATTGCTTGCCACTGTGGTCGTGGCAGCAATCGGAATCGGTGCGTCAGATTTTGCAGCCAATGCCGAGTTACGGGGATTTCTTATTCGCCAGGTTGACTCTCAACTCTCAAGTATCGCTGGTGGAACTGTAGGTCGTTTAGTTCGAGCTGGAATTGATCCTAATTCTGATGACTCATCAACTACGCAATCACAAGACCAACCATTTCGAACAGTCAGTCCTTTGCGCGGCGTGCCTACCGCAACATCAGTAACTCTCCTAGATCCAACTGGTGTTGTCCTAGGTCAACTTGGCGGAGATATCTCGGCTGGAGGAGCGCAGGCCACTTTTAGTGGCATGACCCTTGCTCAAGTAGCAGCGACAAATGGAAAGCCCTTCACCGTTCATACATCTAATCCTGACTCCGAGACGCGCGCGGAGGCATTTGTATTACCTTCTGATTTGGGATCGGTGGTTGTTGCGGTCTCACTCTCGAGCGTTGATAAGACACTTCATGAACTGAGTTGGCTCTTCTTGCTGATCAGCATCGCAGTGCTCATCGTCATAGGTTTGGTCTCACGTTGGTTAATAGGAGTTAGTCTGCGACCATTGCTAGAAGTCGAGGTAACTGCCGCCGCGATTGCAGATGGAGATTTATCTGCCCGTCTTCCGGAGCTAAGACCGTCTACTGAGGTGGGTCGTCTCACTCAATCACTCAATATCATGTTGGGGCGCATCGAAGAATCCTTCGCTCAGAAGAATGCTTCAGAATCAAAACTTCGTCGATTCGTTGCCGATGCCTCTCATGAGTTACGAACTCCACTCACTGCAATCCGCGGTTTTGCAGAGTTACATCGCCAAGGCGCGGTTACCGGCGAAGAGAAGACTAAAGAGCTTGTAGGAAGAATCGAGAAGGAATCGATTCGAATGGGTTCACTCGTAGAGGATCTACTTCTACTTGCCCGCATGGACGAATCACGGCCACTTGCTCTAGAACCGGTCGACCTCACCCACCTGGTTGAGGAGTGTGTCGCATCTGCCCGAGCAGCGGGTCCCGACCATCCAATCACTGTAAATGTTCCCTCAGAGCTCTACGTTCTTGGAGATAACAAGAGAATTCATCAGGCTCTCGCCAATCTGCTGGCAAATGCTCGCACCCACACCCCACGAGGTACCCAGATTGAGGTAACTGCTACCTCCGATGAGCACGAAGTCACGCTCTCGGTTAAGGATTCAGGGCCAGGGCTCTCGGAGTCAGATCAGGCCAAGATCTTCGAGCGCTTCTTCAGAATCGATCCATCTCGCGCTCGCCACTCCGGCGAGGGAAGCGGATTGGGGCTATCGATCGTTGATGCTGTCATGAAAGCGCATGGCGGCACCGTCTCCGTCGAATCTAAATTAGGAGAAGGTGCCACCTTTACGCTGCACTTTCCAATTACAGCTTAGTTTGGGTAACCCAACTTAGAGCTTGAATCGCCTGTGCTGGCGTCCAACCACCTTTGTAAACCGGACTCTTATAAACGTTTGTGCTACTTCCCATGAAGTTAGCTAGTGTTTTAGAGATTGTGCCTGTAAAGGCAGGTAGCGTTCCGCTCACAAACCGCAAGTGTTGAGTTGAATCTATGATGGCGAATCCATCTGAGTGATCGATGTCGTATGTCAATTTCTCATACGGAGCCATCCAATCGGTTGCCGGAGGGTTTCCTTGAGGAATGACGTTTACCGAGTATCCAAGGAACTTCTCAATGGCGAGAAGATTTGGATTGATATCCCCAGTGCCTATTGGGTTTTTCTTCGCTAGATCAGCTTTAGTCAGGGTTGGAACAGTGGTTTTGCCTGCTGCGGTCCAAATTTGAAAATTTGCTCCTATCAATTTTGCATAAGCTAACAACCGCTTCGGTGAATCACGGTAAGGATCCACGTCGATGCCAATTACTTTGATTGAAGTATTTTTCGATTCTGATAGAGCCTGCTGAATCTTGAGCATATTGGCGGAGGTGAAGGGACAGGTATCTCCGCAGAGAGTGAGGAGAGGTACGAGTATTGCGGTACTGCCTTTTAATTCTGCAAGTGAGTGTTGCATCCCATTTTGATCGAGAAAGTTGGCTGCGAGGACATTTGCTGGAACAGAGACAGTTGTTGCAGTTCCCACAGAGCTTGGTGGCTGCGCTATGGACGCTGCATTTGCGCCAGTTGCCGTTAGTAGGGCGAGGGTCAAAGAGATTGGAATAACCAGGTATTTAATTCGGGTTTTCATAAACCATCCTTTAATAAGAAGTATGTGAAGCGTGAAGGAGTCGATCTATCGAAAGTGGTTCTAAACCACCAACTTGTAAGTGTGCGAGTTAGAAGAGAATTCTTAAATTGCGAAAAATGGTGGCGCTCTTAAAGCTCCCAATCTTCGACTTCTCGTAGAGAAAAATGGCGTTTGCTCTCCATATACGCCATAAACACCTTTGATTACTTCAATCTTGAGCTCAGATGGATCAACATTAAGGAATAGGAGAGCAATCTTTAATAATTTCTTCCCATAATTTTCTATCCCCGAAATTACAAAATAAGAGATAAACCCAAAAAGAAGATGGAAGCCAAGCATGCGTTCGTTGTTCATGATCATGCCACCGAGAAGAAAATGAACAGATAACTGAGCAAAAATTGCAAGCGTGGCTAAGCGAGGACCTTCTAGATTCCCTCTAGCGAAAAATGCGATCAGTCCAACCAGTACACCAGTCTCTACAAAGAGCTGCTTTCCAGATACAAACACTCCGCATCCTGCCATGTGGGCCAAAACCGCCGACAGGAGCAGGGTTGAGGCGACGAGCGTGGGTCGAACTGCCTGGATAAGGCGGGACTGAATGCCCATCTTCAATGCATTCCAGACATGGCGAAGTGAAGGCCTTTAGGGGGCGAAACAATCTTTGCCTTGAATGTAAGTGTGCTGAAACGGTTCTTTGAATCCTTCACATTAATTTGCATTGGAGCGCTACCGTCTAGTTGTAATTTTGTGGTCAATGCACCGAGCATGGCTCCTTGATATTTGTATCCCAACTTTTGAATGGTTCCAGGACTTACCGCAATATTTTGAAGAGGAATCATTGCGCTATCACCCTGGCACATATTGGAGTCATAAAAGATCATTGATGACCTAGCTATTGATGATCCGATACCAGTGATGTACAGGGTATGACTTGAAGTATTTCTCAAAGTTACCGTAAGAGCGGAATCAGCTCCCGCATTGGCGGTTGTGAGGGTCGCTCCAGTTATATCTAACCCAATTAATGTAGAAGTTGGTTGGGTAGTGGCCCAACTTGCGCCACCCTCACCGAGTGCTAACCAGACGAAAATTATCGCAACCACGAGGATTCGCTTCGTCATGCCTTCATCTTAGACGCCTAAGAGCCGTTAAGAAGGACGGATAACTCCTGGTGGGCACTTAAGAGTTCCCTCTCAGCTTTGAGCGGAGCCATTTCCTTCCATCGCGCGAAGCGTTGCAATCCGGGTTGCTAGTGGTGGGTGGGTAGAGAAAAGTTGGGAAGTCTTGCTGCCATCCAATGGAGACTCGATCCAGATATGTGCAACTGCCGTTGATTTCTGATGAACCACCGTGTTATCGGCGGCCAGAACTTCGAGTGCGCGCCGTAGACCAGTTGGGTTTCGCGTGAATGCAACGGCGGTTACGTCAGCGAGCGCCTCACGCTTACGCGAAATCGCCAGTCGTAGGAGTAGCGCTGCAAGTGGAGCCAAAATTAGAACGATCAGCGATGCAATCAATGCAAGAGGGTTTTGATCGTTGTTATTGTTATTGCGTCGATTACCGCCACCAAAGATCATGATGCGCAACATAAAGTCACTGAGTAGTGCAAGCGCTCCGGCTGTCGTCGCTGCAATAGCCGAGACCAAAGTATCGCGATTGGCAACATGTGCCATCTCGTGCGCGGTCACACCTTGTAGTTCTTCTCGATCCATCACGCGCAAGATTCCGGTTGTAAAAGCAATAACAGCATGGTCTTGATTTCTGCCAGTGGCAAAGGCATTTGGTGCGTTATCTTCCACAATCGCAATCTTCGGAGTTGGAAGCCCGGCGGCAATACAAACCTCTGACACTAAGTCATACAGCTGCTTATTATCTGCCTCTGTAACAATCTTGGCACCGGTCATGGTTAATACGATCTTGTCAGAAGTCCAGTAGGAGCCCCAGACCGAGAGCAGTGCAATTCCAACTGCAAACGGAACTACCCCAATACCTGTCTTACCAAAATAAGTTAGTAGCGCCCAAATAACAACCCCGACGAGCAGGGCCATACCAAAGAGAAGTTCCGTGGATTTAAGTTTGTTCGCCGATTGGAGTTTGCGAAAATCCATAGTTAGAACTTGACCTGTGGAGCCTTGCGATCTTGTGGATCATCAACTTCATAGAATGGGCGTGAAGTAACGCCTGCTGACTTCACGAATAGGCTGCTTGGAAATGTCTTGATCGCAGCATTTAAAGTCCGCACATTGTCGTTGTAAAACTGACGGGCGAACGAGACTTTATTTTCGGTGCTAGATAACTCCTCTTGAAGAGCTAAAAAGTTAGTGGATGCTTTGAGATCTGGATAATTCTCGGTAACTGCCAGTAGACCACGGAGCGCCTGCGTTAACTGGCCATCCGCGGCCGCCACATCGGCGACTGTGGTTGCTGTTGTTGCTTTAGCCCGCGCTGCAACGACCGCCTCAAATGTTCCAGATTCATGAGATGCATAACCTTTAACCGTCTCAACTAAATTAGGAATCAAATCTGATCGACGCTTTAGTTGCACCTCTATCTGGGCAAAGGCTTCATCAACTGAGATATTCGCGCGAACCAGACGGTTGCGCGACATTATTGCTAGTAGGGCAAGGATGAGGAGAAGAGCAACTATTAAGACGACGGCTTTCATTTCAAGCTCCTTAAGTTTTAACTTTTACTATTGAATTTTTGATTGGTGAAAATTAAGCCAGGATTTGCTCGGTGTTGGACCGCGCTGCCCCTGGTACCTAGAACCGTACAGCGCCGAGCCGTATGGATGTTCCGCTGGAGATGAGAGTTTGATGAGACAAAGCTGGCCGATCTTCATTCCTGGAAATAGCTTGACCGGCAAGTTGGCTACATTAGAAAGTTCCAGGGTGATGTGGCCGGAGAAGCCAGGATCGATAAAACCAGCAGTCGAGTGAGTGAGGAGTCCTAACCGACCTAAGGATGACTTTCCCTCTAAACGGCCCGCAATGTCATCCGGCAGAGTAATGATCTCGTAGGTGCTGGCCAGTACAAATTCACCAGGGTGCAAGATGAAGTGCTCGTCGTGGTTGACCGATACCTCTCGGGTGAGTTCGGCCTGCTCAATCGAGGGATCAATAACCGAGTATTTGTGATTTTCAAAGACTCGAAAGAATCTATCAAGTCGAACATCCACGCTCGAAGGCTGAATCATCCCCTCGCTAAAAGGTTCAACCTTCACCCGTCCAGCAGAGACCTCAGCGGCAATATCGCGATCACTTAGTAGCACGGTCAAAACCCTATCAGCAGAGGAATCTGGTGGATGTGGCTCATCGGGTGAGATCGAGCCGATAAGTTTGGACAATGAACTCCCGCCGCCCCTATCTCCTTCTAATCACGGCGGCGCTCCTCTACTCCATCAACGGGATCGTCTCGAAATGGGTAATGGAGGCGGGGCTAACACCCTGGCGCCTTACGGAGATTCGGACCACCGGTTCACTCGTGGCGCTCCTTCTCTATCTCGCACTGAAAGGCAGGCTCCCTCTTCTCCGCCCTGGAAAGGGAGAGCTAGGTCTGCTCACCCTCTTTGGAGTAATCGGAATCGCGGCAGTTCAATCTTTCTACTTCTTCTCAATTCTGAGATTGCACGTCTCGATCGCCCTTATTATCGAATTCACTGCACCGATCTGGATTGTTCTCTACCTACGCTTCTATAAGAAGGTGAAGATCTCCAATTCAATGTGGTTGGGGTTGGTTGCAGCATTTCTCGGGTTGATCTTGGTTGGCGAGGTGTGGAAGGGATTAACCCTCAACGGACTTGGAGTTATCTCCTCATTCTTGGATGCTCTTAGTCTGGCTGCCTATTTTGTGATGGGTCGAGCGCTCGGCAAGCGCAGAAGCACAGACACCATGTTGGTCTGGGGATTTGGAATTACCTCAATCCTCTTTGCGGTAGTTCAGCCATGGTGGTCATTTCCATTTCATATCTTTAAAGAAGAGATAAATCTCAATGGCCACTTCACAGGACATCACCTTCCTGGTTGGGCTTTGATCGCATTCATCATCATCGTCGGAACTGTGCTCCCCTATCTCTGCGTCCTCAAGGGAGTCAACGCCCTCTCCCCGCAGGTGGCGAGCATCATTGGAATGTTGGAACCAGTGCTTGCGGGAGTCTTTGGTTGGATCTTGCTCAAAGAAACTTTCACTACTATTCAACTTATCGGGGCTGCGGTCGTGCTCGTCGGAATATTCATTGCCAATGAAAAAATTCCAGACACTGCAATTCCAGATACTGCAATGGAGGTGTAGGCGATGGATAGATTTGATGATGTCCTTGCTGCCAATCAAAACTTCGCCACAAAGTTCACCTCAGAAGAGCTCACTGGAACCGCGGTCAAAGGTTTGGCGATCGTTACATGTATGGATTCACGCATCGATCCGCTTCGTATCGTGGGTATGCATGCCGGGGATGCCAAAATTTTACGTAACGCCGGAGCACGCGTTACGGATGACGTCCTGCGCACCTTGGTACTCGCTACTCATCTCTTAGGCGTGAATCGCGTTCTCGTCATGCCACATACCGATTGCCGGATGGCTAGCACCGATGAGGCTGGAATACACGCCGCCATCTCGCAGAAGAGCGGTGTAGATACCCGGAGTCTGGATTTTCAGACCACCGACGATCAACTAGGCGCGCTACTCAAAGACATTGTGAAAATAGAAAGCTATCCACTACTCCATGATGAGGTGCGAGTAATGGGAGCGATCTACGATGTGAAGAGCGGGTTACTGACTCCCGTAAATTGAGCTTTTAAACTCTTGATTCACCCCTGACTTCTCTCTACCCTTTCATTACAAATCTTTCAGCGGTGAGGGAGAGTGCCATGGCGCATGACGTTGTAACTGAGCAACCCAAAGATTTCAAAATCATCCCAACGAGTGCGATTCCACTTGTCGCGGTTGTCTACATTGGGCTAATAATCGCGGTAGCGACCAACCGACTCTGGGCCTTGGATTTCTTCCACGTCGTGGGTGGCGGGCTCTGGACTGGGATCGATCTATTTCTCGGATTCGTTATCGGACCAATCATAGGAAAGATGAGTATTCCTGCACGTATGGAGTTCTCCAAAAAATTCATGCCAAAGATGGTCTTGTTAATGCCAACCCTGGTGATTGCAACACTCGCAGGAGGGTGGCAATTAGCACGACATGAGGGATTCATTCTCTCCTCTGATAAGCATCATGGGTGGGTGGTTGCCTCAATGATTGTTGTGGGAATTATGGCGGTTGTTGCCCTTGGTTTTCTCGAACCCGCCAATCTCGGCGTTCTCTTTGAATTGAAGAAGGAGAGACCTAACGGTGAAGTTATTGGGAAGTTGATGAAACGCTTCCTATATACCCCTGGACTCACCGGAGCGATGCAGGTGGCTACGCTCATTATTATGACAAGGATTGCAACGCTATGAACACAACAAAGAAGTTACCTCCAGTTTCGGAGATCTCCGTTGTAATTTTGGCTCTTGTTGTTGCAGGTGGCGTCTTCCTTGCTGCCCACCTTCCAAAACATACCTCGCTAACTTTCACAACGCTCACCGTTGTCATAGCAGCTCTGCTTGTTCTAGTGAATCTCGTTCTACTCACACGTCTAACAGGCTTTGCCTGGAAGACCTTCTTCCTAGTCGCGAAGTGGACTCTGTTGGCCTACTCGATTTTTGCGGCAGCGCTGGAATATATCTTCATTAAAGATGGAGTCCGGGGAAGCGTACTTGCTTTGATGAGCGCAACGATTGTTATCTTTGCTGTGAACCTACCGATTCATTTCGGATTTACCGTAGCAAGGTATGCCGATAATTAGTAAAAGAAATTAATCTTTAACGAAGTTCTCGCCACCACTGTAGGCGGGAGCGATATCTGCAAAGCGAGCGAAGTGAAGTTGTGCCGCTACCGTTATGGTCCGAGTAGGACCATTACGGTGCTTAGCAACAATGAGATCCGCCTCACCGGAGCGATTCTGGTTGTCATATAAATCATCACGGTGCAACAAAATAACCATATCGGCATCTTGTTCGATGGAACCTGACTCACGAAGATCGGAGAGCATCGGCTTCTTATCAGCGCGCTGTTCTGGCGAACGGTTGAGCTGTGAGATAGCGATAATCGGAACGTTAAGTTCTTTAGCCAATAATTTGAGGTTACGCGAGAACTCTGAGACCTCTTGTTGACGATTTTCCACGCGCTTACCCGATGTCATTAACTGCAAGTAGTCGATAACAATTAATTTGAGGTTGTGGCGTTGTTTGAGCCGACGCGCCTTAGAGCGGATCTCCATAAGTGAGAGATTTGGTGAATCATCAATAAAGAGTGGGGCTTGCGAGATCTCGCCCATTCTCTTCGCTAAACGTCCCCACTCATCATCTGAGAGCGAACCCGAGCGAATATTGTTAAGACCAACCTTTGCCTCTGCCGAGAGCATGCGCATCGTGATCTCAGAGCGGCTCATTTCAAGTGAGAAGATAACTGAGGTATCCCCGTTATGAATTGAGGCATGTCTTGCGATATCGAGTCCGAGAGTTGATTTACCAACTGCAGGGCGCGCTGCTAGGACAATCATGTTGCCGGGGTGGAAACCATTGGTAAGGGCATCGAGATCACGAAAGCCGCTCTTAACACCTTCATCGGCAACTCCAGATGAGATAGCTTCAATCTCATCAAGCGCTGCGGGGAGTAGCTCCGAGAGTTGGATGTAATCCTCACTCATACGTGATTCTGTTACTTGATAGACCTCGGCTTGTGCGGCATCCACCGCATCATCGACATCACCAGACTCTGAGTAACCAATCTGGACAATCTTTGTGCCGGCTTCAACAAGGCGACGCAAGATCGCGCGATCGCGAACGATGCGGGCGTAGTAACCTGCATTAGCAGCGGTTGGCACTGAAGAGATAAGTGTGTGGAGATATGGCGCGCCACCTGCACGCGCAATATCACCACGCTTCGTTAACTCGGCTGCGACGGTCACTGGATCGGCAGGATCGCCACGGCCATATAGATCAAGAATGGCATCGTAGATAAGTTCATGTGCCGGACGATAGAAATCACGCTCTTTGATAATTTCTACAACATCGGCGATCGCATCTTTGGAGAGGAGCATTCCGCCAAGCACCGATTGTTCGGCGACTAAATCTTGCGGTGGAGTTCTCTCAAACTCAACAGGTCGAGCCGGCAGGCTGTTATTCCCTCGATTTGGAAGTTCAGCGATGCTCATGCCCGTATCTTCTTATGGAGCGCTGACATTCCCTACTTTCGCCTCAGACCATGTGTACCTTGATGTGGGTAAGCAATCTTTTGCTGGGGATAACCTGAATTTCTATGTGGAGCGGTTGTGGGTAACTCACCCTGGACTGGGGATAGTTCTGTGAGTTTGAGCTAATTCACGCTCAAAATCGAGATTTGGGCTGGGGATAAAGATAAATTTTGTCATCTCAATTAATGAGAAAACCCCACCTAGCGAGCTAGGTGGGGTCGGCTCGTACTAGTAGTTAAGCAGCAACTACCTGTACCTGAACGTTTGCTGCAACCTGAGCATGGAGGCTTACCTTGGCGGTGTAGTTGCCAAGCTTCTTCATGACTGGTGCCTTAAGGCGATGGCGATCGATATCGATTCCGACTGAAGATTTGATCGCAGCGATCAGATCCTTCTCGGTGACCGAACCGAAGAGTGAGCCGGTTCCGCCAACCTTTGCCTTAACAACGATTGGAGCTTGCTCCAAAGCTGTCTTGATCTCACGGGCGTGGTCGAGATCGCGGATCTCGCGAGCGCTACGTGCACGACGAATTCCTTCGATCTGCTTCTCTCCGCCTAGTGACCATGCAATTGCATTGCCATTTGGAAGTAGGAAATTGCGAGCGTAACCATCTTTAACAGTTACAACATCTCCGGCCTGACCTAGCCCGGCAACTTCGCGAGTAAGGATGAGTTTCATTTGTATATCCTCCCCTTATCTTGCTGTTGAGGTGTAAGGCAAGAGCGCCATTTCGCGGGAGTTCTTAACCGCGGCGGCAATTGCACGTTGATGTTGGGTGCATGCACCCGTTACTCGGCGAGCTCGGATCTTGCCGCGATCAGAGATGAACTTACGAAGTGTTGCGATGTCCTTATAGTCAATATAGGTGACTTTCTGTTGGCAGAAAGAACATGGCTTCTTCTTAAATTTCTTTAAAGCCGCGGCCGACATCTTCGGCGCGACCTTCTTTGGTTTTAAGGTCTTATTACTTCTTGCTCCCACTGTGGTGCTCCTTTAAGAGGGCCCTGTTTATTAAACAGGAATGGTTGGTTTCTAATGAGGTACGTTCTAATAAATTAGAACGGAGGTTGATCATCCGATGCTCCTGTTGCCCAACCGCCACCGACTGGGGCTGCTGACCAAGGATCATCTGATGATGCAGTTTCAGATGTAGCGGTGAAGCCGCCGGAACCCGCGCCGCGGGTGGTCTTTGTGACCTTTGCAGTTGCGTTGCGAAGTGATGGACCTACTTCGTCAACTTCAACCTCAAATACGGTGCGCTTCTCGCCTTCTTTAGTTTCATAAGAGCGTTGCTTGAGACGTCCAGAGACAATTACTCGCATTCCGCGAGTTAATGACTCTGCAACATTCTCTGCAGCTTGACGCCAGATTTGGCAGTTAAGAAAGAGGCTATCGCCATCTTTCCACTCGTTCGTTGCCTTATCGAGATAACGAGGAGTTGATGCAACGGTGAACTTTGCAACTGCAGCACCTGATGGTGTGAAGCGCAGTTCAGGATCGCTTGTTAAGTTACCGATCATTGTGATTGTTGTATCGCCAGCTGCCATTTTTCTCTCGCTTAATTAACTGTTATCTGATTATGAATTGAGTTGATCTGGACGAACGACCTTGGTGCGTAGCACCGCTTCGTTCAAATTGAGTTGACGATCAAGTTCTTTGATCGCATCTGGACCACAGTGCAGATCAGCAACAGCGTAGATTCCTTCGGCCTTTTTATTGATTTCGAAGGTCATGCGACGACGTCCCCAAATATCGAGCTTGTCGACGGTTCCACCACTGTCTTTGATGATCTTGAGGTATGTCTCAAGACTTGGTGCGACTGTGCGTTCTTCTAGGTCAGGATCGAGAATGACCATGATTTCATAATGACGCATGCGTTAACCCCACCTCCTCTGGACTAAAGCGGCCGTGGGATTTCCACGGCAGGAGGGTTACTGCTCCTACAGCGAAAAGGACGGGTGCCCTGAACCTGTAGGAAGGGTAAGCCTAACCTCCCGTCTGCAATAGGAGAAATTCGTCCTCATGTGCGGGCAGATCCCGTGTGGATAAGAGGATCCTCCAGGCGAAAAATAGGCTAGTCGCCACCCTCAGCAGGATTGCTCCCGCGTACCACTTGGCCGGGAGTGCGAAGTTGGCCCCGGCAAAGCCGCCGAGGTACTCCCAAATGGAGAAGTGGTAGATCGCCTCAGCTCCCTGCCAGATCCAAAAGGCTGCTCTATCTCGATTATTAACCAGAGCCATAACTCCCAATGGGGCCAACCACAATACATATTGAGGGGAGTAGACCTTATTGAGAGCGGTGAAGAGGGCGACAAAGATAAAGGCTGTTTGTGCAAGTGTCGGAGTACTTACGTTGCGAATCAGGAGTCCGACAACTACAAGAGATGCAAGAAGAAATAGCGCCATCCAGTAGACATTGATGTGTGGCGGATTGATATTAAAAATATTTATTGCCTGCCAGAAGGAACCTAGATCCGCAGGTCGATCCGAGTTCAATTTAAAAAACCGCCACCATCCCTTGGGGGTGAGGATCGCAAATGGTGCATTAATAAATGTCCAGAGCAGGACGGTCTGTAGGAGATAACGGAGACCCGCCTTGACCTCTCTCGTCTTCAAAAAGATAACCGCGATTGGGATAAGTAAAACGATAGGAAAGAATTTGGTAGCAATCGAGATCGCCAACGCGATCGAGCTCAGTAGATATCTCTTTCGATCAAACCAATAAATACTCAAGACTGCAGTTGCCACCGCCCACATATCCCAATTGATGTACGTCGATGCGATGACTGCCGGCAGCAGCGGAAGCAAATACCACTTTGCAGGATTTATTTTAGAGATCAGAATGGCGGTAAATACAAAGAGCGCGGCTAACAGCGCAATATTTAATAGAAAATAATATTTATCCGAATTTTGTCCATGCGGAGTTATGAGAGCAGTCGCCCACATAACAACTCCTGTTAGTGGTGGGTACTCAACAGAGTTTGTGGCGCTGGAATAGGGCCAAACATGATTCACTAAACCTCGTGCATCAAAGAGCGCAGGTAGATCGCTGTAGCACTCATGCACATCCACTCCAACGCCAGTCCAGTTGGTGTTGTAACAGTGATCAAACTTTGAGAATGAAAGTAAGCCAGCAAATAAGGCGAGTGCGATAACTGCCTTTGTTGTAAAGGAGAGTTTCATACTCTTTCCAGTTTATTTACTTCTTCTTTTTAGGTGAAGGAGCTGGTGTGGGTTTAGGAGTAAGAAAGGCGAGTTTAGGATCCATCGTTGGAACCGCGCTCTGCATAGGTGTTGGATCCACACCGCCAATATTCGCTGGAGGTGGGAAGTCCATTACGGGAGTGTGCGCCAACGCCTCTCGCATATATTGGTCCCAAATCTTTGCAGGGAAGGTTCCACCGGTAACGGCGTTGAGACCACCAATTCCATTAAGTGACTCTGAGGCGTTATCTCTAAAGAGTGCAACGCTGGTAGCCATTTGAGGCACAAATCCGGTGAACCAGGCGCTCGCATTATCAGTGGTGGTACCTGTCTTTCCAGCACTCGGCCTTCCCAGATCAGCTACCGCACCCGAGGCGGTTCCATATGTGGTGACGGTTTGTAGCGCCGTTGTTAAATCAGCCATTACATCGCTAGCAAATACCTGATTTGTCTGTGGTTGCGCTTGATAGAGGATTCCTCCGTTGTCGCCAATAACCTGCGAGACGATGTAAGGCTTTGCATAAATTCCTTGCGCCGCAAAGGTGGCATATGCGGAGGCGACATCAATTACATGTGGACTTGCAACACCGAGCGTGACGGAGGGTCCTGAAACCATCTGCACCGAAGTCGGGATACCCGCGCGACGTGCAACATCAATAACCTTATCGGGCCCCACCTTGATGCCAAGTGGAACGAATACGGTATTTACGGAGTTTGCAATTGCATCGAGGAGGTTGATGTTGTTGTACTGCTCGTTACCGTAGTTAAAGACTGGGTATGGACCTTGCGAGCCAGGGTCATAGAAGACTTGTGGGGATCTTCCATTCCAGACCGAATGCAGACTAATTCCAGCCTCAAGAGCAGCGACTAGTGCAAATGGTTTGAATGATGAACCTGCTTGAGTCGTCGCCTGCGTCGCGTTGTTGTACTGACTCTTCAAATAATCTTGACCGCCATACATTGCGAGTACCGCCCCGGTTCCGGGTTGAATCGAAACCAAGGCGACACGAAGGTTATTGAATGGTGACTTAGGAGTGCGCTTTGCGACGGCATCGACTGCTGCCTCTTGATCCTTCTTCACCAAAGTGGTTTTTACAACCAACCCACCTTGCAATAGCTGATCTTGAGTAAATCCAAATTGCTGTAATTGATTTTCAATCCAAGAGATTACGTAACCCTTTGGACCCGCCAAAGAGCCAGAAGCAACTCTGGGTTGAATAAATGGAAAGACTTGCTTCGCCTCTTCGGCGCGGGTAAGCCACTTAGCCTTCACCATTCCATCAAGTACGTACTTCCAGCGCGCCTGCAATCGTGCTAGATAGCTTGGTCCATTAGCTGGATCGTAATATCCAGGGGCGTTGAGAATGCTGGCTAAGACTGCAGCTTGTGAGACATTGAGTTGATCGACTGTGCGACCAAAGAAAACTTCTGAACCGGTCTGCACTCCATAAGCGCCGCGACCAAAATAAATGGTGTTGAGGTAATCTTCAAGGATCTGATCTTTAGAGAGTTGCTGTTCCAATTTAACGGCAATGACAATCTCTTTTATCTTTCGTTGAATACTCTGTTGCGGAGATAAGAAGGCGGTCTTGGCATATTGCTGCGTGATAGTTGAACCACCTTGCAAGGAGCCACCGCGAACGTCATGCCACAGCGCACGCAAAATTCCCGTTGGGCTAAAGGCGTGCTCGTTATAAAAATTGCGATCCTCGGCAGCCAATATTGCATGTCTCACATTGATCGGAATGCTCGCTAATTGGACGCTGGTGCGATCTTGCGCTCCAACTCGGCCAATCTCCGACCCATCCGCATACTCAATAACTGTGGCCTGACTATTTACATATTGATTGGGGTCAGGAATCTTGACGGTGAAGTAGGCGTAGGAAAAGAGGTAGGTCGCTATAACAAATCCCCCGCCGATCGTGAAGATCGCCCCGCGGATAAACCAGGTTCTCAGGTTTTCGCGGGTTGGTTTTTCCATGTGGAAAGGTTACCGCCCGGCGCTACGGGCGTAATCCTCATCCTCAAGAGTTCGCACCCTGCGTGGTGGTTTGCGGTATTTACCATCTCCCAACTTGAAGGAGTAGATCAGATGGTGCCAACCGCATCCCATACAGACCTCAACGATATAGACGCGGAATTCCCCGTATTGGCTCTGCATCTCTTCAATCTCCGCGGAAGTCTTAATGCGGCCTGAGTACTGACCGAGTTGATCTCCGAAGGTATATCGCAACTCGACCATCTCAGCTTTGCGGCAAACAGGACAGAGCCTTTCTACTCGCTCTCCGTGATATTTGGCAGCGCTCTTGAGATAGGGATCGGCATCGCAGGCATCTAACCCCGAGGTTGTGCCTTTGAAGAGCGCGATTAACGTAGCGCGACGCTTAAGTGAATAATCGATCGCATCACGACGACTCCATAAGGTCCCCAACATAGTTTCCAAGAATAAACCTTTATAACTAACTACGCTTGCGCGCATGAGAAAGGTTGGGATGACTAAAAACTGGCCATTTCATCCTGGGAGCAAGTTGCCCCACATCCTCACAGTACGGTGGCTTGGACAAGTGGGGGATGGAATCTTCCAATCCTCATTAGCATCCTTCGTGCTCTTCTCCCCAGAACGTCAGCCCGATGCAGTGAGCGCCGCCACCGCCTTTGCCGTCGTACTCCTGCCTTACTCGCTTGTCGGTCCTTATGCCGGAATATTTCTCGATAGATTCTCTCGCCAGAGAATTGTTCTCTTTTCGAATCTCATCCGAGCTGTTGATCTTGCTTTCATTGCGCTACTGATTAAGGCGGGCGCAACCGGCGTGCCACTCACCCTCTTGGTACTAGTGGCATTTGGAATTAATCGATTGATTCTCGCCGGGCTCTCCGCTGGCCTGCCATTGGTCGTCGAGAAAGATGAGTTGATCTCCGCAAATGCCTTGGCGGTTACCGGAGGAAGTATCGGTGTAGTCATCGGCGGCGGAATCGGAATTGGTGTAAAGAAATTATTTGATCATCACGGAAAGAGTGATCTGAGTGATGCCAAAGTAATTTTGATTGCGATGGTCTGTTACCTCTTAAGTTCCTTCTTCACGCGGAGGTTATCTCGTAAGGAGATTGGACCCGCTGATCATGAAATTCCAGTTGAAGTTCGGGGAATTCGCGAACTACAAGAAGGCTTACGCATTTTGAAGAACCATCCCGATGCTTTACGTGGAATATTTTCTACCGCGATTCAACGAGGTGGTTTAACTGGGCTCACATTGATGGGGTTATTGCTGGAGCGAAATACTTTTAACCCACCTAGCAATCCAGATGCCGGACTCGCAGGGTTTGCTTACGCTCTCGCGGTTGCTGGTGTTGGCTTTGGGGTTGGCTCCTTCATTACGCCATTCTTCGTCAATTACTTTGGGCGACACCGTTGGATACGAATAATGATGATTGCGCCATTCCCATTTCTCGTACTCATCGCCTTTCTACCTCAAGAGTGGCTACTTTTAACGACTGCCTTCTTTATTGCGACCTGCGGCCAGGCGGTAAAAGTCACCAACGATGCCCTGGTTCAATCACAAATAGCTGATGAGTTCCGCGGAAGAGTCTTTGCTTTTTATGATGTGGCGGTAAATGGCCTCATTGTTCTAGGTGCGATTGTGGCAGCGCTCATCCTGCCCACATCTGGAAAATCGGTAGCACTTCCGCTTCTTACGACCGCGGTCTTCGCATTGACCACCTTCTTATTGTTGCGAAATTCCAAGTTCTTTATTGCGCGCCCAAGCAAGTAGCTCTTCGGTAGCTAGCTCTGGTCCAAGCGGGCCGCGCTCCATGCGTAACTCGAGCAAGAAATCGTAGGCCTCACCGACAAGTCGAGAAGGTTTAATTCCTAATATCTCCATGATCTGCTGGCCATCTAAATCAGGGCGGATTCGATCTAACTCTTCTTGAGCTTTCAGTTCTGCGATCCGATTCTCTAAAGAGTCATACGTAGCGGAGAGTTGATCAGCTTTGCGCTTATTGCGCGTTGTGCAATCTGCGCGTGTAAGAACATGAAGCGAATCCAGCAAATCTCCTGCATCTCGAATGTAGCGACGGACGGCTGAGTCGGTCCACTCTCCACTTCCATATCCATGGAAACGAAGATGCAGGAAGACAAGAGTTGAAACATCATCAACAATCTTGCTCTCGAAACGCAACTCCTTAAGTCGCCGCTTTGTCATCTTCGCACCCACAACTTCATGGTGATGGAAAGAGACTCCACCTCCAGGAATTAATTCACGCGTTCGAGGTTTGCCAATGTCATGCATGAGTGCCGCTAAGCGAATCACAAGGTTAGGCCCACCTAATCGATCCTCATGGGCGATCGCCTGTTCTAGAACAGTTAGCGTGTGCTCGTAGACATCTTTATGGTGGTGATGTTCATCGATTTCCAATTTCAATTTCGGCAATTCTGGAAGGAAGTGGGAGGCTAGACCAGTTTCAACAAGTAGACGTAATCCCAATCTTGGATTGGATGACATCAGAGTCTTAACAAATTCATCTCTAATACGTTCTGCGGAAATGATCGACAGTCGATCAGACATTTCAACAATCGCTGAGATAACCGATGGGTCAACAGAGAAATCTAACTGTGCCGCAAATCGCGCAGCGCGCAACATGCGAAGTGGGTCATCAGTGAATGAAGAAGTAGCACTTCCTGGAGTTCGCAGTACCTTCTTCGCTAAATCTCCAGCGCCATCAAAGAGATCTATAAATGTCGGCTGTTCTGTCGTGAGTTCTAGCGCCATCGCATTGATAGTGAAATCTCTGCGAGAGAGATCGCCCTCGATCGTCTCTCCAAAATTCACATCCGGTTTACGCGATTGTGGGTCGTAACTCTCGCTGCGATAGGTCGTTACTTCAACAGTGACGTCGCCTTTCTTTGCAGCGATAGTTCCGAAGGCGGCACCGATCTCCCAGACGTTATCTGCCCACTTTTTGAGAATCCTGGTGCTCTCTGGTGGTCGTGCATTAGTCGTGAAATCTAAATCATTTCCAAGTCTGCCCAATATGGCATCACGCACAGGCCCCCCAACGAGAGCCAGAGTAAATCCCTCACGCTTAAAAGCCTCCGCCAAGGATGCAATCAACTCCCCGTGCAGAGCAAGGGAGCCGAGGGCTAGTTCGGCTGCGATGGCTCCTGGATTAGGCAACTGGGTACTCACAATGAGTAAGGCTAGAGCAGTACCCTTCTCTTATGACCCCGGCACCTGGTGCGGGTGGCGAAGCGAAACGGAAAAAACGTCGGAGACGGCGTCCTGCGGGCCCACACTCACCCACTGATACTTTAACTCCGGCTAAAACCGAACCTCGTACCGCCCCTGTCAAAAAAACGCCCCCCAAAAAACGCCCGGCTTATGCCAAGCGAGTGGATGAGGTTAGCGCTGGGGGATTAGTTATTGATGGCACCGGCACCAAAGGTTTACTTATAGGTCGACGTGATCTCAAAGATGCATCTCGCGAACGCTTGCTTTGGTCACTTCCCAAGGGCCATATCGAAGCTGGCGAAACACCTGAACAGGCAGCGATTCGTGAGGTCGCTGAGGAGACTGGAATTCAAAGCGAGATCTCGCGTGAGTTGGGAATTATTGATTTCTGGTTCATGGCAGGTGGAAAGCGGATTCACAAGACCGTTCACCATTATCTATGCCGAGAGGTCGGCGGTGTATTAGCGCCTCAAGTGAGTGAAGTCGATGATGTCGGTTGGTTTCCATTAGACGAGATCATCTCGTTGCTCGCATATCCAGATGAGAAGAAACTCATTGCCAAATCTGGTGACTTAAAAGTATGAAGCGGCTACTAGCTCTACTTGCTGCTCTCACCTTCACCTTTATCGCAACTCCCGTTGCTCAAGCTGGTACGACGATTTATCTCACCGAACCATCTCACCGTCAGATTAATGGGCAATTCATTGATGATGCTCTCGCCGACTCAATCAGTTTTACTGGTCGACTCGGGCAACTAGTTTTCAATCCACCTATAGGTGAACGAACCTGGGTAATTGATCCCGCACTGATAGATGATGTGACTGCAATGGCTGGTGGTTACACACTCACATCAGGTGTTGCGGGCACAGCAGAACTAGCCGCTAAGTCTTGGCTCGACCAACTCAAATTAGATGTACGAACCGACCCCATCATCCCAATGGTGTATGGCAACCCCTCGTCATATTGGGTAAGTCAACTCTCCCCTCACGAGGCCAATTACCTTCTAACCATTTCGCAGAGTCGACTTGCAACGTTGTTGGGTGTTGATGTCACGAACCCTGCGGTATACCACTCAAATTCACACTTCAGCCTAACTTCGGCCGACATAAATTCACTCAAAGATGATGCCTCCCAATTTGCGGCAACCGCTTCATATATTGATCCAACAAAGATTGATATCTCACGGCTTGCTCTTATAAGAATTCTCAATCCCGACCTCACCGACGATCGTCGCGAATATTTAATAAGAGATCTAACGGGCGCTGCGTATTCACAGATTCATTTAGTTCATCTAGGCCCTGGCAAGTTCACAGTGACATCTACTCATCAAGATCTACCTATAACTCTTACAAATGGCTTCCCATTAGATGTCAAAGTAAACCTTTATGTAATACCAACTAATTTGAAAGTTGAAGTTGGAACCCTGCCCCAGATAGTTATTCCAGCAAAATCCAAGATCCAGGTAATGGTTCCTATTACAGTTTTAACATCAGGAACCTCGGGTTTGAATGTTGAACTCACCTCCACCCATGGCAATTTATTGGGGGATTCGGTGATCTATCCGCTGCAACTCTCAGTGATTAGTCCAATAGCTACTTGGTTTACCACTGGCGCTGCCATCGTGCTCTTTGTCGCCGCTACCTTCCAAAGTATTCGCCGTATCAGGAGAAGACAGAGATGAGTGATAACTCGATTATCCGCTCGTCGGCGATCATGGCGGCAGGTACTTTCGTCTCCCGTATTACAGGACTCATTCGCGGTCTCTTGTTAGTTGCGGTGCTAGGTACAACCCTCTTGGGAGATACTTACAACGTCGCAAACACCATGCCAAATATTTTGTACAACTTGATAATTGGCGGTGCACTTACTGCGGTCTTTGTTCCACAAATGGTTCGTGCCATCCGGGAACCAGATGGTGGATCAGCATTTATCTCTCGACTTGTTACAGCTACATGTGTCGTTCTTGGAGTTCTTGTATTTGTGTCAATAGTTGCGGCACGGCTTCTGGTGCACCTCTTTGCAAGTAGTTATTCCGGTCGCCCAGAATTTAATTTGACCGTCCTCTTCATGCGCTACTGCCTACCTCAAATATTCTTTATGGGACTCTTTGCATTACTTGGTCAGGTTGCGAACGCTAAAGGAAAGTTTGGGCCCATGATGTGGGCTCCCGTCTTCAACAACGTAGTTGTCATTGGAGTCTTTGCTTACTTCCTTCATATCTCCAAAGGTTGGAAAGTTACAACTATCTCTCATGGCCAGGCGACATGGTTAGGTATCGGAACAACTGCGGGTTTTGTGGTTCAACTTGCCTGCTTAATTCCGGTTCTAAGGCAGATCAACATAAAGATTCATCCGCGTTTTGATTGGAGAGATCCTGAAATTCGCAAGTCTCTGCACTTAGCGTCATGGACTCTCGCCTTTGCAGCTATCTCACAACTTAGTTATTTAGTAACCGTTAACTTATCGACAGGTGCAGCGGTCCGTGCTTTAAAAGCTGGCATTACAACTGGCGTTGGCTATACCCCGTATGGAAATGCCATGTTGATTTTGCTCTTGCCACATTCGGTTGTGACGATCTCGATCGTTACCGCGATACTGCCCTTGCTCTCTAGTCATGCCGCTGAACAAAAGTTCCAAGAGATTCATGATGAATTGGTGCGGGCAATTCGACTGGTTGGAATCATCACCGTCCCAAGCGCCATCGCATTTCTGCTGTATGGACCCCTTATTACCCGGACCTTGTTCTTTGGAATTTCCAACAACGATGCCCGCTATTTGGGCTTAGTCCTATCTGCATTTGCCCTGGGGTTGCTTCCGCTCAGCGTTAATCTCATTGCACTCCGTGGGTTGATCGCCTTTGAAAACATCAAATTGCAGGTTCTTAGTAATGCGATCATGAACCTCATTGGTAGCCTCCTCTCCTTCCTGTTAGCCATGACCTTGCCCGCCAAATGGGTAACCGTCGGATTGGCCGCCGCTCTCGCCCTGAGTTATTACATAGGGGCATGGACATCTATCCGACTACTTCGCCGTTACAACATTGAGATCCATACCGGCGAGATCACCGGCTTTTATGCACGTTTGGCCCTTATCTACTCAGTTGTCGCTATTCCGCTCTACTTGATCATGGGGAAGATCCCGGGCGGGAATAACGCAAAACTATTGGTTGTTCTCTCAGTCAGCGGTTTGGGCTACCTTGGCATTGCCAAGGCCTTTAAGATCGCGGAAGTGGGAGCGGCCTTAGCGGTCCTTCTCAGGCGGAGACGCTCATAGGGTTTGTGGATTACCAAGGTTCAGAAAGTTAGGTGTTGACGTGAGTGAAGTTATCCACGATCTCGTGATTGTTGGTTCTGGCCCAGCTGGATATACCGCTGGAATCTATGCCTCACGTGCCCAACTCTCGCCAGTTCTCTACGAGGGTTCAGTCACCGCTGGTGGTGCACTTATGAACACAACCGAGGTCGAGAACTTCCCTGGATTTCCCGGTGGCATTATCGGTCCTGACCTTATGGACAACTTAAAAGCTCAAGCTGAAAAATTTGGTACACAACTAATCCGCGATGACATCGTTGATATGCAACTTAAAGAGGATATTAAAGTCCTAACAGATGGCAGTGGGAATGTCTTACGTGCTAAATCTGTAATTCTGGCAACAGGCTCTGCTTATAAAGAGATTGGGCTTGTCAACGAGAAGCGCTTATCTGGTCGTGGTGTCTCGTGGTGTGCGACCTGCGATGGTTTCTTCTTCCGCAATCAAGAGATCGCAGTAGTAGGTGGCGGTGACTCTGCTATGGAGGAGGCTAACTTCCTCACTCGCTTTGCCTCGAAAGTTGTTGTCATCCATCGCCGTGATTCATTACGCGCTTCAAAGATCATGGTGGAGCGAGCTAACGCCAACCCCAAGATCGAATTCTTGTGGAACACAGAGGTTATTGATGTGCTTGGTGAAGATAATGTGACCGGTCTGAAATTACGTAACACGGTAGATGGCACAGAGAGTGAGAGAGCCTTTACCGGTCTCTTCGTTGCCATTGGGCACTCCCCTCGCTCTGAACTTTTGGTAGGGCAAGTTGATCTTGATAACGAGGGATATGTGAAGGTAGAGGGTCGCTCTACTCGAACCAATCTCTCTGGAGTATTTGCATGTGGAGATCTGGTTGACCACACCTATCGCCAGGCGATTACCGCTGCGGGGTCTGGCTGCCAGGCCGCGTTAGACGCTGAAAGATTCCTTGCAGGACACTAGAATTGCGCTTCTACACTAAAACTTTTTAAAAGAATTCACTTAATTAACCGAGAGGGAAACATGAGCAACACACCACCAGTCACCGCGGCCACATTTGAAGACGTGGTTCTTAAGAGCACAACACCAGTTCTCGTCGATTTCTGGGCTGAGTGGTGCGGACCTTGTCGTGCAGTAGGACCAATCTTGGAAGAGATTGCAGCAGAACATGCTGGCAAGATCAAGATTGTAAAGCTGAATACTGATGAAGAGGCCTCAATCGCAATGAAGTACGGCATCACCTCAATTCCAACCATGAATGTCTACGTTGGTGGTCAGGTTGTAAAGAGCATTGTCGGAGCGAAGCCAAAGCCTGCGCTTCTTAAAGATCTAGAAGCCTATATTTAATAATCTCTGACTGACGAAATAGCAGATTCATGTCGCCCGATCTCACACTTGGTGGATCGGGCGATCTTGTTTTACAAGTTACTAATTACTTAACACGCCTAAACCTTTTAAACCAGGAGAGTTCCGTCTTTGATGAGAAGGTAGCGAGCGCGGTAAAAGAATTTCAACAATCTCGTGGACTGCGGGTTACTGGAATTGTTGATGCGATAACGCTTCGAGTTTTGGATGAGGCACGTTGGAAACTGGGTGATCGCGTTCTCTCCCTCGTCTCTCCATTTATGCGAGGAGATGATGTAGCTTCGCTGCAATCTCAATTGAGTGAGATGGGATTTAACTGCGGCCGAGTAGATGGAATCTTTGGAAGCGAGACCGAGTCGGCGGTTAAAGAGTTTCAAAAATCAGTTGGAGTGAAAGTTGATGGGCGATGTGGTCCAGCAACAATCATGTCGATGATGCGTTTGAAGAAGATTGTTTCGGGTGGGGCGCCAATCCAATTACGTGATGCGGCGATTCGTGCCGAGCGTGGTCCTGCACTTTCAGGAAAAGTAATAGTTATAGATCCATCACTCTCTCCTGAGATATTTGACTTAGCCCAAAGGCTAGAAGGGCGACTCATCGCGCTCGGGGTGAATGTCTTTCTGACAAGGACTATTGCATCCGCTCCACAAGAATCTGAAAGAATCGAGCTTGCTAATTCTTCGGGAGCCGATCTCGTCATCTCTCTCCATCAAGATACTTATAAGAATTCCAGTGCGCATGGTGTTGCGACCTATTACTACGGGAGCGATTCTCATGGGGTTCATTCCATTGTGGGTGAACGGTTTGCCACCTTGGCCCAACGCGAGATCTGCGCCCGTACCGATCTACTTAATTGCCGCATTCATGCCAAGACGTGGGACCTTTTAAGGCTAACCAAATCCCCAACGGTCCTCATCGAGCTGGGATATTCCACCAACCCTGGGGATGCCAAGCGAGTTGCCGATCCGCAATTTCGTGAAACAGTGGTTGAAGCTCTCATGGTCGCTATCCAACGTTTGTACCTAAGTGCCGAGAACGATGCCAAGACTGGGACGCTGCGGATCTCAGATCTTCGCCGAGCAGGACTCCGTAAATAAAGCCGCCTCTTGCAAGTGCGCATCTATGGCAGAATTGATAGATGTCCAACGAGGTAACACGATTTCGCACTGGTGAAGACCAGCAACTGACTAAGCGCTTCGCCCACCGAGCAGAGCTAATGCAAGCCAGTGAAATTCGAGCCCTCTTCGCCGTAGCCTCCCGCCCAGAAATCGTCTCACTGGCCGGTGGTATGCCCAACCTCTCCGCACTTCCCATGGAGATGATGGCCGATGTAGTCGATAAGTTGATCAAGGAGAATGGCACCGAGGCGCTCCAATATGGAAGCGGTCAAGGTCACCCAAAGCTACGGGAACAGATCTGCGATGTCATGGCTCTAGAAGGAATCAGGGCTCACCCCGACGATGTCATCGTCACTACGGGATCTCAACAAGCCCTTGATCTTATTTCTCGCATCTTTATCAATCCCGGTGATGTTGTTCTCGTTGAAGCTCCAAGTTATGTCGGAGCGCTAGGTACCTTTAAGCAATACGAGGCAAATGTCGTCCATGTTGAGATGGATGAAAATGGAATGGTTCCAGATGCCCTTCGCGCCGCAATTACTGCAGTTCGCAAGACCGGACAAGAGATCAAGTTCTTGTATCTCATCCCTAACTATCAGAATCCTGCGGGCGTGCTTCTACCGGCAGATCGACGCACTGAAATTCTGGAGATCTGTGCAGCAGAGAAAATCTTTATCGTCGAAGATAACCCTTATGGCTTATTAGGGTTTGATCGTCCCTCACCCAATGCAATGCGTGCACAGGATTCCGAAAATGTTATTTATCTAGGTTCTTTCTCTAAGACAATTGCACCAGGATTCCGCGTTGGTTGGGCCCTGGTTCCACAATCACTGAAAGAGAAGTTAGTTATTGCGGCAGAGAGTTCAATCTTGTGTCCATCAAACTTCACACAGCTCTCCATTAGCGGCTATTTGGCTGACCAACCTTGGCGCGATCAAATCGCATCTTTCTGCAAGCTCTACAAAGTGCGTCGAGATGCCATGTTAGAAAGTTTAGAGACATACTTCCCAGAGGGTGCGAGCTGGACCAAACCTGGTGGAGGTTTTTATGTTTGGGTTACTCTGCCACCAGAGATTGATACAACTGCGCTAATGCCGAAGGCAATCGTTGCGAAGGTTGCATACGTTCCAGGAACCGCTTTCTATGCCGATGGTTTTGGAAGTTGGTCGATGCGATTGTCATATTGCCATCCAACTCCGGAGAGAATTCGAGAGGGCGTTAAGGCGCTGGGTGGTGTAATTCGTACCGAGATGGAAAATCGCGCGATTATTTAATTTCTACCGCAGAATTTGGGTAATTCGCTGTAAATCTTCTTCGTCTGCAAATTCAATGGTGATCTTGCCTTTGGATTTGCCTAATTCGATCGTCACTCGGGTATCTAACTTGTTTGCCAAAATATCGCTTAAATCCTTATGGTGATGGTTTTCAGCGTTGCTGCGCTTTGCCTTTTCACCCTTTCGCTTTCCATCGCTCATCGCAACTATTTCTTCAACAGCGCGAACGCTTAAACCCTCAGAGACGATGCGATGTGCCAAGTTCTCAATCTCCGAAGCATCGGTGAGAGAGAGCAAAGCCCTAGCATGGCCGGCAGAGAGCACACCCGCAGCTACCTTGCGTTGTACTGATGCTGGAAGATTGAGAAGACGTAAAGTATTTGTAATTACCGGCCTGGACTTACCAACCTTTACCGCTAACTCCTCATGGGTATATTCAAAATCATTGAGAAGATTTTGGTATGCAGCAGCTTCTTCAAGTGGATTTAACTGACTGCGATGAATGTTCTCCAAGAGAGCTTCTCGTAGCATCTCATTATCTTTAGATGCGCGAAGAATTACAGGAATAGTTTTTAGTCCAGCAAGTTTTGATGCGCGAAGTCGACGCTCTCCCATGATCAATTCGTAGTTACCATCTGGAAGTTCGCGTACAACCGGAGGTTGCATAACTCCGACTTCCTTAATAGAGGCAGCTAATTCTTGAAGTGCTTCTTCATCAAAATATGTTCTGGGTTGTTTGCTATTTGGAAGAACAGAGTTGATATCGACTTCGAGAGCGGTACCTGCAACAATTCCAGTGCTATTTGTTACCTCTCCGATTGTTGTAGTGGGAATCAACGCATCTAATCCGCGTCCCAAGCCGCCTTTACGTGGTGCACTCATGCCGCTGATCCTCTCCGTGCAATCTCTCGTGCTGCACCCATGTAGGCAATAGCACCAGGAGATGTGGCGTCATATGTCATAACTGTTTGATTAAATGATGGAGCCTCTGAAACGCGAACTGCGCGAGGAATTGGAATATCGATCAACTCATTTGGGAAGTGTCGACGAACATCATCTGCAACATCATTTGCTAGACGTGTTCGTGAATCGAACATCGTCAGCAATATTGTGCTTACACGGACGAGTGGATTGAGAGCTCTCTGAATCTTCCCCAAAGTCTCCATCAACAATGAGATTCCCTCGAGTGAGTAATACTCACATTGAATTGGAACGAGAATTTCTTCCGCTGCAGTAAGTGCGTTAATGGTGAGCAGACCTAAGCTTGGTGGGCAATCGATAATTACATAATCCAAACGATCGCCTATCGCCTCACGTTCCTTCAAATATTTATTGAGAGCCGCTTTCAAGATACTCTCGCGAGCAACAAAGGTAACCAGCGCTATCTCGGCACCTGCTAACTCGCGGTTGGCTGGGGCACATTCCAGGCTAGGAAAACCTGCAACTTTTTGTACGGTGCTAGATAAGTCGGCCTCTTCTACGAGAACCTCATACATGCCAGGAGTTTTATTTCGGTCTACGCCAAGGGCTGTACATGCATTTCCTTGTGGATCTAGGTCGATTACTAGGACTTTTAGCCCACCCATCGCCATCGCAGCAGCAATATTTACCGCTGAGGTTGTTTTTCCGACGCCACCTTTTTGATTCGCCACGGTAAAGATCCGCGTCTTAATGGGGCTGGGCATCGGCTCCTTTAGTCGACGGATTCCAACCACCTTCCGAGAGCCCCCGGTCGGTGTTTCACGTGAATCACTCATGGCTGTAGTTAAGCAGTCTTTCTGACCTCAATAACACGGGCTAACTCAAAACCGGGCAATTCGATGATCTTTAATGAGGTAGTTGAGTGCTTTTTAGCTTCAGTGGCATCAATCTCCGCCTGGGCGCTCTCCCCTTTCATAGCCAAGAGCGCCCCTTGGCTCTTTACTAGATGCCATGAGATCGTCAACAACTTCGGAAGTGGGGCAACCGCACGAGCGGTTACCACCTCAAAACTCTTCTTAACGCTCTCTGATTTTCCTCGGATGACGGTGATAGGAAGATCCAGGATAGAAATTACCTCGTTAAGGAAATCCACCCGCCGCTGCAGGGGTTCAATCAGGGTTAATGAGAGATCTGGTCGCGCCAAGGCGATAACAATTCCGGGCAACCCAGCTCCTGAGCCGATATCGACCACCTTAACTCCCTCTGGGATGAGGGTAGTTACCGGGATGCAATTGGCTATATGGCGTTCCCAGATTCGATCGCCCTCTCGAGGACCAATTAGCCCGCGCTCAATCCCCCAACTTTTAAGGAGATCGGCATATCTATCTGCCTTCTCTGGGCTCTCCTTGAAATATTGATCTAGGAGAGTTTCACGTGAAACGGTCAAGCTGGAAGGACGACCACACAGCGATTGGGCTCTTCGCCTTCAGATTCGCTTGTTAGGCCGATCTCTTGAATCGTGTCGTGGATGACCTTGCGCTCAAAGGCGTTCATTGGCTTCAACTTAATCTGCTCACCTGAGCTCTTAACCTCTTCGGCGATCTCATGGGCCAACTTGGTGAGCTCTGCCTTCTTGTTACTACGGAAGTTATCAATATCGAGCATTAACCGTGAGCGCTCACCGAGGGAGGTCTGCACCGCCAGACGGGTTAGCTCCTGCAAGGCATCTAATACCTCTCCACTATCCCCGACCAGATGGGAGAGTGCGCCGCCGGCGATAGCCAGGGAGGCACGCTCATTCTCAACATCAATATCAATATCTCCATCGAGATCTGCAATATCCAGTAATCCCTCTAGGTAATCCGCTGCTACATCGCCCTCTTCCTCTAGGCGTGCGATAAGGGACTTCTTGGGGCTCTCTGTCTCAGTCATTGTGCTGCCTTTCTGTCGGGTTTAAACCTTTTTGTCATATTTTGAGGGGATTTATGCTACTTCCGTGGCTTCTTCTTCTTTGGCTGCTGGCGTTGGCGGCTCTTCGCTGCCGCATCGCGCTCGGCCTCAGTTAAACCCTCTGGTGTTATTGATGTGCCTGAAGGGTTCGCTGGATTGGTGGCAGTGCCAGCCATACCGCGTTTGCGTTGCAACTCCTCGTAAGCAGGAGATCCTGGGGTTGGGTTTCTCTTGATGACATAGAACTGTTGTCCGAAGGTCCAGAGGTTGTTGGTCAACCAGTAAATCAAGACACCGATTGGAAAGTTAACACCGGTCACCGCAAAAATGAGTGGGAATAAATACAACATGATCTTCTGCTGTTGCAACATCATGTTGTTCGAAGGATCAACCTTTGGCATTCCCTTAATCATCAATTGACGTTGAGTAGTGAATGTTGTTGCTGACATTGCGACGATCATGATGATTGTGACGATCTTTGTTGTCGTAATGTGCGAACTAATCAAACTATCAGAGATAGGGGCGCCCAAGAATTTGGCGTCATGTGCCTTCGCTAAAAGTGTTGGAGTTAAGACACTAGGAACATATGACTTGTTATGTGCAATTCCGCTTAACACTCGGAAGAGTGCAAAGAAGATTGGTGATTGGGCGAGTAATGGAACACAAGATGCAAGTGGGTTTGTCTTATGCTCCTTGTAGAGCTTCATCATCTCTTCAGATTGCTTTTGACGGTCATCTTTGTGGCGCTTTTGAATCTCCTTCATCTTTGGTTGAAGGGCGGTCATCGCGCGCTGTGACTTAATCTGCTTTACAAATAAAGGAATGAGAATTATTCGAATAACTATTACAAGTAGGACGATCGAGAAGGTCCACTTGAGTGATTCGTGACTATCCTTACCTAAAAAGAGCCCTAAAAGGCTGTGAAATGTGACAATTACCCAAGTAACTGCGTAATAAAGCGGGTGTAAAATGGCATTCATCCCTTAGCTCCCTTTAGATGTTCGTACTCAACTCTCTTACCACCGGCGTAATCAACGCCCCCATGAGACCATGGGTTACACCGCAAAATTCTCCAAGCGCCCATCAATATCCCACGCAGACCAAATTCATTTATTGCATCGATTGTGTATTGGGAACATGATGGAAAATATTTACAACGTGGCGACATATTTGCCGAGATAAAAATTTGCCAAAATCTAATTGGTGCAATGAGAACTCTCTTCACTGCCCAACCCCAGATCTCTTGCGAACTTTTGAGATCAACTCTGCAAGATCGCTCCGATAATCTGGATGATCTTTAAGAACCCGAATCACTATCTGTGTATGTGATGGAAGCTCTGAAAGATGTTCAGCCATGGCATGTCGCAACTGACGAGCAATTCGATGCCTTGTCACGGATCCACCGACGCTCTTATTGATGATGAGCCCAACCTGCGGCGCCTTGGGCAATTGCTCATGCGTCAGGAAGTAGAGGACCAACAAATTAGAGGTCGCGCGATGCCCAGTCTTGGTAGTTCTAGAAAAATCTTGGCCTCGGCACATTCGGTTCAATGCTGGAAGCACAATTTATGCTGAGATGCGAGTGCGACCCTTTGCGCGGCGAGACGAAAGAACAGCTCGTCCTCCACGTGTGGCCATACGGGCGCGGAAGCCATGCTTCTTTGCGCGACGACGATTGTTTGGCTGATAAGTACGCTTGCTCATAAGTTCCTCTTTTTCTCCTAGCGGTTTAGGGGTTGGCACCGACTAGGGCCACAGCGGAAGGGCAAGGTTAGCCGAATTGGTGTGGATAAACCACTTGCGCTTTTGCCCACAGCCCCATAGGTTCGCGCTCTATCCACAGGTTTGGCGCCTCCTGACCCTAAAGGTTGGGTTTAGACCACAGGCTGTGGATAACTTTGGGGATAACCTCTCCAGGTAGATCTCCTTTTGGGTTTCATTATTGATCGGTATGGGGCGAGCATGGCTTTATTAGAAGAGGTAGATCTCAACACCCTTTGGGCTCTGGTGGTTGAGGCTATGGCGGCTGAATCACCGCAGCATCGGGCATTTTTAGCCCTCACCAAACCCCTTGGCCTCCTCCAGGGAGAGGGTGGAGCAACACTCCTGCTCAACACCCCCAATCAATTTGCCAAGGATTTTCTAGAGCTGCGTGTTAAATCCGCACTGAATGAAATTCTTACAAATCAACTCGGTCAAAAAATAAATATTGCTGTAACTGTTGATGAAAATCTTGAGGTTGATGAACCTCGTGATGACATTTTGGATGAGACAACACCAGAACTTCAACCAAAGAGTGGAACTGGTCGCGACTTAGGATCAAAACTTCCTCAAGAGCAATCACAACTCAATCCTCGATATGTCTTTGAAACATTCGTTATTGGAGCATCTAATCGATTTGCTCATGCAGCAGCGGTAGCTGTGGCTGAAGCACCCGCTAAGGCTTATAACCCGCTATTTATTTATGGTGAGTCAGGGTTGGGTAAAACCCACCTCCTGCACGCTATTGGCGCATATGCCAAGGAGTTATATGGCTCTGTGCGCGTTAGATATGTCTCATCTGAAGAATTTACAAATGACTTTATTAACTCAATTCGTGACGATAAAGCCTCGGTATTTCAGAGGCGGTATCGCGATCTCGATGTTCTTTTAGTTGACGATATTCAGTTCTTAGAGAATAAAGAGCGAACACAGGAAGAGTTCTTCCATACATTCAACACTTTATATAACGCTAATAAGCAGATCGTTATCTCGAGTGATCGACCACCTAAACAACTCACAACTCTTGAGGATCGACTACGTTCTCGATTTGAATGGGGTCTCATCACCGATATTCAGCCGCCGGAGCTTGAGACTCGTATCGCGATTCTCCGAAAGAAGGCGGCTCAAGATAAGTTGAATGCACCAGATGATGTTCTTGAGTACATCGCCTCCAAAATATCTTCCAATATCCGTGAGCTTGAGGGCGCTCTTATTCGGGTGACCGCCTTCGCCTCACTCAACCGCCAGCCGGTCGATATGGGCCTTGCTGAGATCGTCCTTAAGGATTTGATCCCTGACCAGGCTGGGCTAGAGATCACCTCTTCGACCATCATGGCCCAGACCGCCTCCTACTTCAGCCTTACCTTGGAAGATCTTTGTGGGACGAGCCGGAGCCGGGTTTTGGTTAATGCCCGCCAGATCGCCATGTATCTCTGCCGCGAGCTCACCGAACTCTCCCTTCCAAAGATCGGACAGACTTTTGGGGGCCGCGATCACACAACAGTTATGCATGCAGATCGGAAGATCCGCCAGTTGATGGCTGAACGGCGCTCTATTTATAACCAGGTCACTGAATTAACCACCCGGATTAGGGCTCAAGCAAAGAATTAGCGATCCACTAACCCCAATTGTGGGTAAGTTGTGGATAACTGTGGATATTTAAGGAGGTTTTGTGGGGATATTAGGGATAAATTCCTTAAATTCCTCAATAAATCTAAGGAAGAGGAGAGTTTTGATGGGTTTTCCACATAGTTGCCCACGACTGTAGAGAAGATTTATCAGCGACTGACCTGCATTTATACAGTTTTCCACAGGAAATCCCTCTGGTTACTACGAATAACTTTAAATAGATATAAAAGAGCCAAAACAATAACTAGGCGGGGCGCGCTTGTCGGGCTTAAACCTTAAACTCAGGTAGTTAAGAAAGCGGTGTGGAGATGAAGTTTTTAGTAGAGCCAACGGAGTTAGTAGACGCCGTTAATTGGGTGGCGCGCAGCCTCTCCACTCGCCCGATCAAACCTGAGCTCCTAGGCATCATGATCGATGTCGATACCTCAATCACCCTCACTGGCTCAGATTTAGAGACCTCAACCAAAGCTATTTTAAAAGCCGATATCTCAACTAAAGGAAAGGTTCTTGTCCCTGGCCGCCTCCTCGCTGAGATCGCCCGCTCCCTCCCAAATAAACCCATCACATTCACACTAGATGGCAGTCGAGTATTAGTGACAGCCGGAACTGCAAAATTCACCCTTCCTACTCTCTCTGTGAATGAGTACCCCTCACTTCCAGAACTGCCCGAGACCGCAGGCGTCATCCCTAGTGATGTATTTGCACACGCGGTAAACCAAGTCGCCATCGCTGCCGGTAAAGATGACTCACTCCCTACCCTCACCGGTGTACATATCGAAATTAATAAAAACAAAATTACCCTAGCCGCTACCGACCGCTACCGTTTAGCGGTACGTGAACTTAATTGGCAAGCCAAAAGCCCAGATATTGAAGTCAACACATTAGTTAGAGCCCGTACCCTCGCCGATGCAGCTAAATCACTCACTGCGCACTCACAAGTAACACTTGCTCTCTCACCTACAACTTCAAATGAGAGACTCATCGGATTTCTCTCAGAGTTGAAAACAATGACCTCCCGAACCCTCGATGGATCATTCCCTCCATTCCGTCACCTACTCCCAACCGAGTCAGTAGCAGAGGCAACTATTGAGGTAGGACCACTACTTGATTCAGTCCGACGCGTTGCTTTAGTAACTGATAAAACCGTTCCACTACGTCTTATCTTTAACAACAACTCACTTCAACTCGAAGCGGGAGCTGGCGAGGATGCGCAAGCCACTGAAGAGTTAGAAATTATTTATTCTGGCGAACCAATCAATATCGCCTTCAACCCACAATATTTAACAGATGGTTTGCAAGCTATCGGCACCCCATATGTTCAATTTAACTTTACTGGATCTACAAAACCAGCTGTGCTTACCGGTAAGCACGAGTTATCTGGAACGCGCGATATAAGTTATCAATACCTACTTATGCCGATGCGCTATAGCGCCTAACACGCGTGCACCTTTCACACCTCTCCCTCAAGAACTTTCGTTCTTATTCAGAGTTAAATCTACCGCTCGCTCCTGGGATAACCATCTTTCTTGGACGAAACGGCGAGGGTAAAACAAATATCGTTGAATCAATTTTATATATGGCTTTCTTATCATCACATCGAACATCTGGTGATCTCCCACTGGTAAAACTCGGTGAGAGTGCGGCTTACACCAGAGCCAAAATCCAACACCCGGATCGAGAAATGTTAGTAGAGCTTGAGATTAATGCAGAGAAGGCAAATCGGGCGCGGATTAACCAAAACCCCATAAGAAGTCAGAAAGAGCTCTTTGGGTTATTACAGTGTGTCTACTTCTCACCTGAAGATATGGATTTAGTTCGTGGAGACCCCACAGAGCGTAGAAGGTTTATTGATCAAATCCTCACACTTAGATCTCCGAGAATGGCTGGAGTTATTAGTGATTACGAGCGATCGGTACGGCAACGCAATACCTTACTTAAGACGCGTGCCAGTCTCACCTCACTGGAACCTTGGGATCAACAAGTTGCAAAGTTCGGGGCTGAAATAATTGCGGCTCGACTCTCACTTCTAACAGAGTTCAACCCGTACTTCTCCAAGATTTATGCAAATATATCTGCAGAAAAGCCAGCCCACATCACCTATAAATCTTCAATAGATAACCCAAGTGTAAATTCCCAAGAGAACTACTCTGCGCTCATTAATACAATGGCGGAACGTCGCAATCAAGAGTTGGATCGTGGTTTAACTTTAGTTGGACCTCATCGCGACGATTTAATTTTAAATCTTGGAGACCATCTCGTAAAAGGGTACGCATCCCACGGAGAGTCTTGGTCGATCGCTCTCTCTTTAAAGTTAGCAGCGTATGAATTATTAATATCTGAAGGATCCAAACCTATTCTAATTTTAGATGATGTCTTTTCAGAACTCGATGAGGAGCGTCGCACACAACTCATCTCACTCGCACAATCGGCAGAACAAACATTCATAACAGTGGCGGTTGAAGGGGATCTTCCAAAAGATCTCACCGGAACCACCTATCTTGTTAAAAATGGAAGCGTTAAATTACTTTCATGAAAGTTGATCTTGCTAAAGAGTTATATAAAACCTGGCGCGATAACTCTCGAAGAAATAGGGCAAGCAATGTTGAGGAAGCACCACGCGAAAAAATAGGCGACCCTCAACCTCTCAACAGCGTTCTTAATGAGTTGGTGGCTGCGCGAGATTGGAGCCAAGGAATTGCAGAGGGCTCCTTATTTACGGAGTGGGTAGAGGTTGTCGGTCCCGACATTGGCAACCACTCGGCACCCATCTCTCTTGTTGATGGCCTCCTCACCATCCAGGCAACCTCCTCGGCCTGGGCTACTCAACTCACCTTGATGGCCAACAACCTCCTTCAAACAATCTCCAACTCTGCCCCTGGTGCTCTTGTGGAGCAGATTGTGATTCTTCCCCCTGGTGCTCCCAGTTGGAAAAAAGGCGTGAGAACGATCCGAAATTCCCGTGGTCCTAGGGATACCTACGGCTAATCTCTAAAAGCCTGTCAGAAGTTCACCTACGCCTTTTTATGGCTGGTTCTATGCTCCATTTACGACTAGGATTCGAGGTCGTACCAGCCATATTCGCCTAAGAATTGGTTCTGGCAGTTTGGCGCTTTTTAGACCTTTTTAGGTCAGGCGCCCCGAGTTAGAGGAGGTGGGTTGTGTCTGAGAATTCATACGATGCCAGCGCCATCACCGTCCTCGAAGGCCTAGATGCGGTCCGCAAACGGCCGGGAATGTATATCGGCTCCACTGGTGAGCGCGGCCTCCACCATCTCGTCTATGAGGTAGTTGATAACTCAGTCGATGAGGCCCTGGCTGGCTACTGCGACACAATCAATGTAACCCTTATGGCTGATGGGGCGGTCCGGGTTGTGGACAATGGCCGCGGAATCCCCGTCGACCTCCACCCCATAGAAAAACGCCCAGCCCTGGAGATCGTTCTCACCGTACTTCACGCCGGTGGAAAATTTGGCGATAGCGGCTATTCAGTCTCGGGTGGATTACACGGCGTCGGTATCTCGGTCGTCAACGCTCTCTCAACAGATCTCTCGGTTGAGGTGAGACGCGATGGTTTCCATTGGTACCAGGAGTACAAGCTCGGCGTACCTCAGAGTCCGGTCCGTAAGGGTGAACCCACAACCTCGAGTGGAACAACCGTCACCTTCTGGCCATCAGCCGAAATCTTTGAGACAACTGATTTCTCATTCGAAACTCTCTCCGCTCGCTTCCGCGAGATGGCATTTTTAAATAAGGGACTCACCCTCACCCTTACAGATGAACGCCCTGGACGGGTTGATGAAGTTGGTAACAAATTAAGTGCGTCCTACCACTATGAGGGTGGAATCGTTGATTTTGTGCGCCACCTCAACTTAACCAAAGGTGAGCAACACAAGACAATCATTGCCTTTGAAGCTGAAGATAAAGCGCAGAAGATGTCGCTAGAAATTGCCATGCAATGGAACACCGGATTTTCAGAGAGCGTTTATACCTTCGCTAACACAATTAATACACAAGAGGGTGGAACTCACGAAGAAGGTTTCCGCACCGCCCTTACCTCGATCGTTAATAAATTCGGTGAAGAGTGGGGATTCATTCGCAAGAAGGAGGATCGCTTAACAGGCGATGATGTTCGTGAGGGTTTAACTGCGATCGTCTCCATCAAAATCGGAGAACCACAATTCGAAGGTCAGACCAAAACAAAGCTTGGAAATACTGAAGCTAAATCCTTTACGCAAAAAGCAATGAACGAATCACTTACAACATGGTTCGAAAAGAATCCTGGTGAGGGAAAAGATATCGTTCGCAAAAGTATTGATGCGGCTGCAGCTCGTGTTGCTGCCCGCAAAGCTCGTGACCTAAGCCGTTCACGCAAGGGACTTCTTGAGGGACGTGGGATGCCAGGAAAGTTGGCGGATTGCCAATGGACCGAACCAGAAAAATGTGAGCTTTATATTGTTGAGGGTGACTCAGCTGGTGGATCCACCAAGGGTGGCCGCGACTCGCGTTATCAAGCCGTTCTACCTATCCGTGGAAAAATTCTTAATGTGGAGAAGGCGAGAATTGATCGCGTCCTACAGAACAACGAAGTACAAGCTCTTATCACCGCGCTTGGTACTGGTATTCACGATGAATTCGACATCGCAAAATTGCGTTATCACAAGATTATTTTGATGGCCGATGCCGATGTTGATGGCCAACACATTCGCACACTTCTCCTCACTCTCTTGTTCCGTTTCATGCGCCCACTGATTGAAAATGGTTTCGTTTATCTAGCGCAACCACCACTGTATAAATTGAAGTGGGGCGGCAAAGAACCAGTTCAATATGCCTTTAGCGATCGTGAGCGTGATGGCTTTATCAAGATCGGCCTCGATGCTGGAAAGCGACTCCCTAAAGAGGATGGAATTCAACGCTTTAAAGGTCTCGGCGAGATGCCAGCTAAAGAGCTATGGGATACCACCATGGATCCAACCCACCGCATCTTGATTCAAGTAACTCTCGACGATGCCGCCGCGGCCGATGATCTCTTCTCAGTACTTATGGGTGAAGATGTTGATCTTCGTCGCTCATTTATTCAACGTAACGCCAAAGATGTTCGGTTCTTGGATATCTGATGGAAGATAGATTTCAAGAGGGCATGGAAGGCTCGAAGGTTGAAACAATCGACCTTCAAGTCGAGATGGCGCGCAGCTATCTGGATTACGCCATGTCGGTCATTGTTGGCCGCGCACTGCCGGATGTTCGCGATGGTTTAAAGCCGGTTCATCGCCGCGTCTTATATGCAATGTTCGATGCTGGTTATCGACCAGATAAGGGTTACTACAAATCATCTCGTATCGTCGGTGATGTCATGGGTAATTACCATCCTCATGGCGACGGAGCTATTTATGATGCAGTAGTTCGCTTGGCTCAATTCTGGTCACTGCGTTATCCATTAATCGATGGCAATGGAAACTTTGGTTCACCAGGAAACGATCCCGCTGCTGCAATGCGTTACACCGAGGCAAAACTCGCTCCACTCGCAATGGAGATGATGCGCGATATCGATGAAGATACCGTCAACTTTATTCCTAACTATGATGGTCGCTCTCAAGAGCCGACCGTTCTCCCATCTCGCTTCCCTAATCTCTTGGTTAATGGTTCTGCCGGTATTGCGGTTGGTATGGCAACCAATATTCCACCGCACAACCTCACTGAGATTATCGCCGCTACTGCCTGGGCACTTGAGAATCCAGATGCCTCTTCTGAAGAGACGCTGGCGAAGTTAATGACGATAGTTAAAGGTCCTGACTTTCCAACCAAGGCACTTATTGTTGGACGACAAGGTATTGAAGATGCTTACCGCACTGGGCGTGGCTCCATCATCATGCGTGCTGTTGTTGAAGTCGAAGAGATCAACAAGCGAACCTGTTTAGTTGTCACCGAACTTCCTTACCAAGTAAATCCAGATAACCTCGCATTAAAGATTGCAGAACTCGTTAAAGAGGGGCGCATCAAAGGTATTGCTGATGTGCGTGATGAGGGTAATGAGCGCCTCGGTCAACGCTTAGTAATTGTGCTTCGTAACGATGCAACCCCGAAGGTAGTTCTCAACAATCTTTACAAGCACACCCAATTACAGGATTCCTTTGGCGCAAATATGCTGGCTCTTGTTGACGGCGTTCCGCGCACTTTGCGGCTCGATGAATTTATTCGTTATTACATCGAGCACCAGGTCGAGGTCATTGTTCGTCGTACTCGTTATCGCCTGGCTGAACGCGAGAAGCGCGCTCATATTTTGCAGGGCTACCTCAAGGCCCTGGATGCACTTGATGCTGTAATTGCATTAATCCGCGCATCTAAGACTCCAGAAGAAGCACGTACCGGATTGATGCAGCTGCTTGATGTAGATGAGATCCAAGCTAACGCAATCCTTGATATGCAACTTCGTCGTATTGCGGCGTTGGAACGTCAGAAGATCAACGATGAATATGAAGCTCTCATGGCAGATATCGTTCTGCTCAACGAAATTTTAGCGAGCGAAGCAAAGCAACGTGAAATTATTAAGAGCGAACTTCTTGAGCTTGGTGAGAAGTATGCCGACGAGCGCCGCACTCAGATAGTTCTCGCTGAATCCGATCTCTCTGTTGAAGATCTCATTCCTGATCAAGAAGTTGTTGTAACCATCACCCGTAGTGGTTACTCCAAGCGCACTAAAGCCGATCTTTATCGAGCTCAACGCCGTGGCGGTAAAGGTGTGAAGGGAGCTGCGCTAAAACAAGATGACCTAGTTGATCACTTCTTTACCGCATCCACTCATGATTGGTTGCTCTTCTTTACTAATAAAGGTCGGGTATATCGCGCCAAGGTGCATGAACTTCCAGATACTGGACGAGATGCGCGCGGTCAGCATGTCGCCAACCTTTTAGCATTCAAACCCGATGAGACTATCGCCCAAGTTATCTCTCTCCGCGAATACGACCCAACGCATTACCTCGTGATCGCCACCAAGAGTGGAATGGTCAAGAAATCACCATTAATTGAGTATGACTCCCCTCGCGCCGGTGGATTGATTGCCATCAATCTCAAGGATGAAGATGAGGTGGTCTCAGCCGCACTCATAACAAATGATGATGAGATCTTGCTCGTAAGTAAGCACGGCATGTCATTACGTTTTGCTGCCGCAGAAAGTTCGATCCGCTCCATGGGTCGATCTACCTCTGGAGTTATAGGTATGAAATTCCGCGCAGATGATCAACTCCTCACCATGGCTGCGATCTCAGGTTCATCGCCAGATCAATATGTATTAACGGCTACCGATGGTGGGTATGCCAAACGCACCCCTCTTGCCGAGTACCGCGAGCAAGCCCGAGGTGGTCTTGGAGTTAAGGCTGCAAAGATTGATGAGCAATCCCGTGGAACTTTGGTGGGAGCGATGATCGTTCGTCCAAGTGATGAAATCCTTGCCATCACCTCAGGTGGAGTTGTGATCCGGACCGCGGTCGAGGAGATTCGTGAAACGAGTCGTGACACCCTCGGTGTGCGATTGGTAAATCTCGATGAGGGAACCTCGGTTGTCTCTATTACACAAGTAAAGGATGAGGTCTCTGAGGAGATTTTGGGCTAACCCCTGAAGTCGGGTAGCCTCGGTCACTCGCAAGACCCCAGATAATGGGCCTGTAGCTCAGCTTGGTTAGAGCGCTTCCCTGATAAGGAAGAGGTCGGAGGTTCAAGTCCTCCCAGGCCCACCAAAGGCAATCAACTTCAATACCTGTTTGAATGAGTTGAGGTGAAGAACATGAATAGCGATTACTTCAACTTCATGACTGTCTCCACCGGAGCAGCCGCCGCCCTAATCGGACTTTTATTTGTCTCTATCTCTTTTAGGTTTAACGAGATTTTTGGGGTTAATGGCTCACCGAACTCAAAGCGACTGGCTAGCGCTAGTTTCACAGGCCTAGCCAATGCCTTTGCCTTGTCTCTCTTTGCAATAATTCCAAAGAGTTCGATGGGAATCGCAGTGATCTTGATGTCGCTCTTTGCGATTCGAAATAGCGCGCTTCAATTGAAGGAGATTTCGGCCCATAAGGCGCGAGTAGCAATCCCCATCCTAGTTTTCTACCTTGCGGAATTTGTTGTTGGTGTAGGTTTGCTTTTCCAGAGTAGCAAATCGCACCTCTACACGTTGCTCTGCTATTTAATATTTACAAGCTTCATCATTTCTCTATCCAGGTCGTGGACCCTTTTACGCGGAGAAGAAAACTAAACAACCAAGTCGAGAGTTGGAAGATATGAAAATTGGAATTATCGGAGCTGGCAATATCGGTGGAAATCTCACACGTCGCTTAACGGCGCTCGGCCATGATGTTACGGTGGCAAACTCGCGAGGAGTTGAATCCTTGGCTGAACTTGTTGCTGAAACTGGAGCTAAAGCTGCAACCGCAGCGACCGCCGCAAATGGAGCAGATCTAGTGGTTGTAACAATCCCCGAGAAGAACATCCCAGATCTTCCTAAGGGATTTCTTGACGGAGCTAAAGAAGGTGTTGTCGTTATCGATACAGGCAACTACTACGCCCAGCGTCGTGATGGGTTGATTGCTGAGATTGAAAACGGAATAACCGAGAGCCGTTGGGTTTCTAATCAGATCGGTCACCCAGTAGTTAAAGCATTCAATGGCATCTACTCAGTCAACATCATTGAAAAGGCCCGCCCTCAAGGCGACCCTGATCGCATGGCACTTCCTGTAGCCGGTGATGATCCTGCAGCCAAGAAGGTAGTCATGGATTTAATTGAAGAGCTGGGATTTGATGCGGTTGACGCTGGCAGCATCGATGAGTCGTGGCGCCAACAACCAGGAACACCTGTCTATGGACTCGTCGGAGATATTCAGGCAGTCAAAGATGCCTTAGCCGCGGCTTCTCCAGAGCGCCTGCCGGAGTGGCGCGCATAAAGCGTCGAGAACCTTTTGCAGACCCCCAGAACTCCTTGTAATGGGGGTCGGCCCAACTGAAATTTCCTTGTTTTGGGGAGTTCAGATAAGGTACGGATTCTGAATTAAATACGGGGCCTTAGCTCAATTGGTAGAGCGCCTGCTTTGCAAGCAGGAGGTCAGGAGTTCGATCCTCCTAGGCTCCACTTACTTTTTCACACATCACTCAAAGCGGAGGCGACTGCCATGACCACAGCAACTCTTCATACCACTAAGGGCGACATTGTCATTGAGCTCTTCGACAACCACACCCCAAAGACAGTCCAGAACTTTGTTGATTTGGCTAAAAAGGATTTCTATAACGGAACAATCTTCCATCGCGTTATTGCTGGATTCATGATTCAAGGCGGATGCCCTCAGGGCACCGGCACAGGTGGACCCGGTTACAAGTTTGCAGATGAGTTCCATGGCGAACTCAACTTCGATCGCCCATACCTTCTTGCGATGGCAAACTCGGGACCAAACACCAATGGGTCACAATTCTTCATTACCGCCGCTCCAACAACCTGGCTTAACCGCAAGCACTCGATCTTCGGTGAGGTAAAAGACGAAGCATCTCAGAAAGTTGTTGATGCTATCGAGGCAACCAAGACCGGCTCAATGGATCGCCCAGTAGAGGCGATCAAGATAAATTCTGTAACTATTACTGAATAATTTCATGAAGCTCAAGAATTCATTAACAACAAATTTGATTGTTGTTATTTCAGGATTCTTTATTATTGCTAATTACGCTCCCAAAATTACGTGGGGCGGTTTGGGTCTCCAAGACAATTTGTTGCTCATCAACAAAGCAATATTTAGCGATGGCCGCATTCACGGTGTTTTTGCGGGTGAATGGTGGCGCGTATTTACGGTGGTCCTAACTCACGCTAGTTGGATTCACCTAGGAATGAACATGCTGGTCTTGTTCCAATTAGGAACCATCGTTGAACGTTTCTATGGATTAACCCGTTACGCGTTCATCCTTCTTATTTCAACGGTGGGGGCTTCATTTGCCTCCCTCTGGCTCGATCCTTCAAATCAACCGTCGGTCGGAGCCTCAGGAATGATCTTTGGACTCTTCGGAGCCATGGTCATTGCTGGAAAGAGAATGCCAGTTCAATACGGTCAAGTTCTCGGATATTTGGCACTTAACTTAGTAATTGGCTTCACCATCCCAAATGTGGACTGGCACGCCCACGTAGGCGGCCTCATTGGTGGCGGGCTGGCTGCTTTGCTCTTGCGAGCTAGGACTCCTCGGCAGCACACGTACTAGTGTTTTGAGGGGAAGAAAGTCTCTCCCGCGACGTTAGCTGCAATAGCTTCTCGCGCCGCTGTTAAGTTAGGGAGCAACCCAGCCGCGATTACTTGAACTGCAATATTTCCATACAAGGTGGCTTCAACTGGCCCTGCATGAACCGGAACACCGCAGATATCGGCGGTCAATTGATTGAGCAATCGGATCTGCGATCCTCCGCCAATAATCTGAATGGACTCTAACCGCTTTCCACTTAGCTCCATGATGGTGTCTAAAGTAGATTTATAGGCCGCCGCCAAACTCTTTAAAATGCAAAGCGTAAATTCTCCAGGCGAAGTAGGGGGATCAAGAAGGTGCTCCACGCACCACTGTCTAATTCTCTCTGGCATCCCGCCAGGAGCTATAAACCGAACGTCGTTTGGATCGATAGTGGTTGAAAAATTTGTGCCCTCTGCTAACTCAAGTAATTGAGGGATAGAAAGAGAGAGTCCTTGGGCGGCCCAGTCACGTCGGCACTCCTCCATGAGCCACATCCCCGCCACATTTTTCAATAATCTCACTGTTCCGTATGCACCCAACTCATTTGTGAGATTTGCTTCCAAAGCCTTGGAGTTGGTGATAGGAGCAGAATTTTCTATCCCGACGAGGGACCAGGTCCCACTGGAAATATAAGCTTGTCCTCCGGAATCCACCAACGGCGTTCCAGCAATTGCTGAAGCGGTGTCGTGCGAGGCACAGGCAACAACCTGGATCCCATCTAACTCCCCGTGTCCAACCACCGGTCCAATAGCAGTCCCTGGTTCGTGTAGTTGAGTGAAAATATTTCGGCGTAGCCCCGAATGTAAGATGAGATTTTCATCCCAAGACCTAGAGTTGGGGTTGAGCAGTTGTGTTGTAGATGCATTTGTAATTTCTGTGGAATACACACCGGTAAAGAGAAAATTCATCAAGTCGGGCAGAAGCAGGAAGCATCGCGCATCCCTGTAATTGGCAGTGTCACTTTCCGCAATCAATTGATAAAGGGTGTTGAATGGCAAAAATTGAATGCCTGTCGCCTCATAAATTGCTTTGCGACCTACGGCTTCAATAGTTGGTAGATAGGTTAGATCGGTTCGAGAATCGCGATAGGAGACCACGGGTTCAAGCAACCGACCAGACGAATCAATCAATCCATAGTCAACCGCCCATGAGTCAAAAGAGATCGAAATAGGGTCGCACTTAGCTTTAGCGGCAGCGATCCCTTTCACAACTTCGGAGTAAATATGAGTCCAGTCCCAACGTCGGACGGCACCATCCACAATTACTTCATGAGTAAATCGGTGCACAATTTCTAGCGAGATTGCAACTCCATCAAATCGACCAATAGCGACACGACCACTTGTGGCGCCTAAATCAACGGCGATGTAATCAGAGTTCATTCTTCTACCGTAGGAATGCAGCAGCCACGCCACCATCAACAGGAATATGTAATCCGGTCGTTAATGGAAGTTCTGAAGCGGCCAAAACGAAGACCGCTGCGGCGATATGTTCGGGAAGAACTTCTCGTTTAAGAATTGTGCGTTGGGCGTAATACTCGCCCAGCTTCTCTTCCTCAACTCCGTAAACCGCAGCGCGTTGTGCACCCCACCCACTGGCAAAGATTCCTGAGCCACGAACTACGCCGTCAGGATTCACGCCATTGACGCGAATCTGGTAACTACCTAGTTCAGCTGCAAGTAGTCGCACCTGGTGCGCCTGATCAGCCTTTGTAGCACCGTAGGCCACATTATTTGGACCTGCAAATACGGAGTTCTTAGATGAGATATAAACGATATCCCCACCCATATTTTGAGCGATCATGGCCTTAGCGCTCTCTCTAGAGACCAAGAATGAACCGCGAGCCATGACATTATGCTGAACATCCCACTCGGTTACTGATGTATCCACCAACGGCTTACTGATCGAAAGCCCCGCATTATTAACTACTAAATCAACCCCGCCGAAGGCTAAGGCGCTTTGCGCCACAGCATTTGCCACGGCTTCTTCGCTTGTTACATCAACGGATACAGCGACCGCCTTATCAGGGCCACCTAACTCCTCTGCAACTTTTACGGCTGCATCAAAATCGCGATCTGCGATTACGACACAGGCACCTTCCGCAGCAAGGCGCTCAGCCGTTGCCTTACCGATACCAGAACCACCTCCAGTAACGAGAGCGATTCGGCCCGCTAGCGCCTTTGGTTTAGGGGCACGACGAAGTTTTGCTTCCTCGAGATCCCAATATTCGATTCGAAATTTTTCGGACTCATCGATGGGGCGGTAAACCGAGACCGATTCAGCACCACGCATCACATTGATGGCGTTAATGTAGAACTCTCCAGCAACTCGGGCGGTCTGTTTATCTTTACCATACGAAAACATGCCAACTCCTGGTACCAGAATGATTAATGGATCTGCCCCACGAATCGCAGGAGACTCGGGGGTTGCATATTTTTTGTAGTAGCCCTCGTACTTTTCACGATAAAGATTATGTTCATCGTGTGCTTTTGAAATAATTTCTTCGGTCGTAGCGCTGGAATCAACATCAACAACTAACGGAGAAATTTTTGTCCGGAGAAAATGATCGGGGCACGAAGTACCCAGTGCCGCTAATCGGTCAAGCGCTTCACTCGATATAAAATCAAGAACAACTTCCGAATCATTGAAATGCCCAACCATGCGGTTATCTTGTGAAGCAATTCCGCGAAGTGATGGAGCAATAGCCGCCGCCTTTGCTAGTCGCTCTTCAGAGGGCAAAGCTGCACGAGAAGCTAAATTCTTGCCAAAGGGCGCCGCTTTACCGTTTTCAAGAAGAAACTTCTCTGCCTTCTCAATCGCTTGGCGAGACCGCGCCTCACACTCTTCTGAGGAAGTTCCCCACGTTGTGAGTCCATGTCCTCCGAGTACGCAGCCATGAGCCGATGGATTTTCCCTTGCAATTTTCGCAATATCGAGCCCAAGTTGAAATCCTGGACGGCGCCAGTCAACCCACAGAATCTCATCACCAAAACACTTCTTGGTGAGAGCTTCTCCGTCTAACGAGGTGGCCAGAGCAATAATGGAATCTGGATGAAGGTGATCAACGTGGGCGTATTCAACGAGCCCATGCATCGCCGTATCAATACTTGGCGCTGCGCCTCCCCGACCAAAAGAACAATAGTCAAAGAGAGCAACCATCTCGTCTTCGAATTCGACTCCTCGATAAACATTAACGAGGGCCCTCATCCGATCGAGGTAGAGCGCCGCAAGACCTGAGGCCTTGAGGGTTCCCAGGTCACCACCGGAACCTTTTACGTAAAGAACCTCGACTACTTCACCCGTGGATGGGTCGACAGCCTCTCCCTTAGATGAGGTATTTCCACCCGCATAATTTGTAATTTTTGGATTAGATCCCAATCGATTACTTCGCGCCAAGAGTTCTTTTACCGCTTTGTTCTCCGACATGTTGCTTATGCTCCCCAACCGGCTTGGTTTCCACCGACTCGCTCGGCGGCAATTTTCTCTGCATATCCAGAAGAAGCGTAGGCCTTCATAGGCTCGGGATTGATTCCGATACTCTCACGCCACTCGCGGATCAACGGGCGCACATCTGTGTTGTATGCGTCCATCAGAACCTCATGAGCTCCCAAGACATCACCATTTTGCTGGGCACTTCGAAGTGCGGACTGATCAACCAAAACAGCCTTGGCAACCGCCTCCTGGACATTCATAATTGATCGGATCTGACCTGGGATTTTCGCTTCAATGTTGTGGCATTGATCGAGCACAAAGGAGATCGGGGTTCCTTCATCAAATCCTCCGCCGACATTCACCTCATGCATGATTCGGAAAAGTTGGAAGGGATCCGCGGCGCCGACAATGAGATCATCGTCTGCATAGAAACGAGAGTTGAAATCGAAAGCACCGAGTTTATTGACTCGCAGCAAGTTGGCGACGATAAATTCAATGTTGGTTCCTGGTGCATGATGACCCGTATCTACGACCACCCAAGCTTTAGATCCCAATTCAAGGCAATGCATTAGCGAAGTTCCCCAGTCGGGAACATCTGTCGTGTAGAAAGACGGCTCAAAGAACTTGTATTCAAGCAAAAGACGCTGATTCTCCCCAATTTTTGCATAGGTTTTTTTGAGCGATTCAGAGAGACGCTCTTGGCGTTCACGGATACTGTCTTGACCAGGATAATTTGTTCCATCGGCGAACCAAAGCTTGAGATCTCGCGAGCCAGTGATATCCATAATATCAATGCATTCAAGGAGGTGGGAGACAGCCTTGGCACGGATTCTTTCGTCAGGATTACACACTGAACCTAATTTGTAGTCGTCATCCTGAAAAGTATTTGAATTGATCGTCCCGAGAACAACACCAAGTTCCTTTGCGTGAGCCGCTAACTTCGCGTAATCCTCAACCTTGTCCCAAGGAATGTGTAAGGCAACACTAGGAGTTGCGCCGGTGAACTTGTTGACCTGAGCGGCATCTGCAACTTTCTCATAAGGATCCCTCGGTACCCCTGGTTGACCAAAGACTTTGAACCTGGTGCCAGAATTTCCATAAGCCCAGGAAGGCGTCTCGATCTTGAGACGACTTAGTACCTCATTCACTGCACTGTGACGTGACATTGCTTCTCCCTTATTTGAAGTCTCAAACGACTATCAATTCGATATCAAGAATTTCGCTTATCGCCTTAAGTTCATTCACTCTGTGTCCAATACCTAGCGCCCAGTGGTGAGGTACGCCTGTGGCACTCCAGTCGTCGCACCACTGTCCAGGATTCTTGCCAAAATCAACGAGTGATGTGGTGTTGCCAATTCGCAGTCGTGGACCATCGACAACTACACCCTCTGAAGCGACAAACTGATACTTACCATTGCGGCGTTGTGTTACCCCAAAGACAGTGACTGGTCCGTGAGCAACATCGAACTCAACTGAAACTCCCGCCCCGCGCTTGCCATGGTAGACACCCAAGCCACGCAGGATTGGCCTTCCGTTACTAATTGCAAGGTGGGCGGGTCCATCGTGGCCCATCTCGACAACTCCAGAATTAAAGTTAAGAGCTTGAAATTCAGTAAAGGAACCTCCTGCACCCATTCGATCTAACATGAGCATGCCAATCGAAGTGCGTAACTCATATTCACCGACAGCAGGAACTCCCTGCGCCGTCAGGAGAGAACATCCAAGTATTAACCCCGCACCTAACCGTTCATGAATTTCATCATCAAGGCCGCGGTGATAATAAGCTAAACTTGTAATGTCAAAATCTTCAACGATCTGCTCAAGTCCAACAGCTACTTTGGCAGCCCATTCTAGATCGCTCTCTCGAACGGTCTCGTGAATATCAAATATCTCCCGAGTTAATTTGAGGATCCTTGTTACTTCCTCGGGAGAGACTTTCTCAACTCGCACTCGCAAGTCATCAAACTCTATTACTTCCATGTGCCCACCGAAGTGCGTGGTCACCATTGTCATATCTGTAGAGACATCTAGCATGCCTGGATATAGGTGACCCATGATTCCATGACGCGAATTTTGAAGAATGCTCCGGATGCTTGCTGCTTGAATCCAGCTCGTTATCTTCTCCCAGGCGCGCTCCTCTCTTAAAAAACCTGAAACGGAACGAAACGGAACTCCAGCGCGCTCAAATGCATTCGCCATCTCGGGGAGCGGACAGGCACCGCAATATGCCAACCAAGCACCAGTATCAAATGAATCATGATCCATTTGCTCACTCGGTTGTAAATTGATCAAGAGGACTGGTGCATTGCTCCGCTGTGCAATTGGGACGATCATAGAAGAGGTCATATAGGTCGTGAGAAAGGTGATGATGAGGTCGCAACCTGCCTCACGCAATTTCTCTGCTGCGATTGCGCCTTCTTGAGCATCTGAAATAAAACCAACATCTACGAGTTCCAGATCTAAGGCAGAAATTCTCTCTGAAACATACTGTGCCGACTCTTTGAGTTGTGGAAGTAGATTTGGAAATTGCGGCCAATAAGTTCCAAGACCGCCCGCAACTAAGCCAACTTTTACTCTCTTATTGGGACGCCGAGCAGGAATTAGGCGCGATGTGCCAACCGGATTTAAAGTCATGACCAACCTTCTTTATTAAATCGTTTCAATAATATGGAATAGCATAATTTAACTGGCCGAGTTAGGTCAATACTCAAAGCGGGAATCTAGATAACAATTGAGCCTCATTTTGAGGAAAATAGGGGTTGAACTCCCAACTCAACCCTCCCTTCGATAATTGAAAAAAGTGCTGTATCGTTTCAATCATGTCGACAGGAATTCGCCGAGTGGCCGAAAAAGCGGGTGTCTCTCTCGGTACAGTCTCTAATGCAATAAACCGCCCCGAGATTCTTGCCCCGGAAACCCTTAAGCGGGTTCGCAAGGCAATCGATGAGTTGAAGTTCATTCCTAACGCTTCGGCCCAAACTTTGCGGGCTGGTAAAACTCGAATCCTTGGCTTAGTGGTCCCGGATATCTCCAATCCGTTCTTTACAGATCTTGCGAAAGGCGTGAATGATGCAGCTCTCTTGGCCGGATATGTAGTCATTCTTTGTAATACCGATGAAGACTCCGAAAAAGAAGATCACTACATTGATATTTTAGCTGGTCAGAATGTTCGTGGAATTTTGATAACTCCAGCGCACGAGACCAACAAGCGTCTTAATGAAATTTCTAAACGAGGAATTGGCCTAACTCTGGTCGACCGACCATCTATAGGGCTAGACACGTGTAGCGTCGAAGTAAATGATGCGCACGGCGGTCTGTTGGCCCTTGAGCACTTATATGAGCGGGGACATAGAAAAATCATGTGCCTCACTGGCGAATCTGATATTCCACAAGTTGCTGAGCGCGAGAGAGGAATGCGCGAGGCGATCTCTCGAATTCCTAAAGCCGATCGCCCGACTATCATCACTCAGAGAATTCCGATGATGACAGCAGATAGCGCTAGCACCGTGATGAGCGAGCATATTTCGGAAAAAGGTTTAAATTTCACCGCAGTTATATGCGGCAATGACCTTGTAGCTTTTGGAGCAATTCGGGCAATACGAGCAGCTGGATATTCGATTCCGGAAGATGTGAGTGTCATTGGGTATGACGATATTGATTTTGCAGCAAATGCCACCGTCCCACTCACCTCTATTGCGCAACCGAAATATCAGTTGGGATATGCAGCGGCTGAACTTGTTATATCCGAATGTGAAAATCCCGAGAAGCATGCACACCAAAAGATTCAATTCCAACCACATTTAATTGTAAGAAATTCAACAAGAAGTATTTAAGGCAAATAAAAGCGGGTTCCGAGAGAATCTCTCGGAACCCGCTTCGCAGGTTATTTTATACTTACTCTAGAAGTTGAACTTAGCGATATTCGTCTTATCGAAGACGAATGGAGGGCCAAGCACCACTGAAGGTCCAGTTCCACCCGCAGCAGGAAGAACTGTGTAAGCACCGAGACTTCCAGCTGTGAACTTGTCACCAGCAGCGCCTGTGATTACTCCCGAGGCGATATTTGCTGCTGCATAACCAGCGAGTTGTCCCAAGTTGATTGGATTCCAAAGTTCAAATTTAGCGCAAGTGCCGTCTAGCACATACTTCTTCATCTGTGATGGCAATCCAAGACCTGTAAGAGTCAGATGCTTGAGAAGACTCTTATGGGTGTCGAGATATTGAGCTGCAGTTGAAATACCGACAGTTGTTGGAGAGATAATTCCACGAAGGTTTGGATATGCGGAAAGTAGTCCCTGAAGAACTGTTAATGAGGTTGCAGGATCATCGTTTCCATATACAGTTGAAACCAACTTCATATTTGGATACTTCTTGAGTTCCTTCTTCATGTAGACGATCCATGAGTTCTGGTTTGTTGCAGTTGCTGCAGCAGACAGAATTGCAATCTGTCCCTTGCTACCAATTTCCTTGGCAAGCAAATCAACTTCGGAACTTCCGATTGTTGAAGTGACTGCCTGATTGATGAATAGGTGATTAGGGCAAGTCACATCTGAATCTGATGCGACCACAGCAATACCGGCTGCCACTGCCTGAGCAAGTGAAGGGCAAAGAGCCGTTGGATCATTACCAGCGATAACAATTCCGGCAGCATGCGCTTGAATTGCAGCCTGGATGGAAGGGATTTGTGCAGCAGCTGTGTCAGCCGTTCCGCTGCTTACAACTGAGGTGTCACCCAGGGCTTTGAGAGCTGAAGCGATTCCGCCATCTTCAAGAGTCTCGTAAGGGTTCAGGGTGTCTTTTGGAATTAGGTAGAAAGTTTGACCGCTCTTTAAAGTCCCCGCTGCCTGAGAGGCGGAGGCTCCAATGCCTGCCATGCTCGCCACCATGGCAGCGATTGCCATAAGAGGGATTGCACGATTTCTCAACTTCATGTTTGAGTTACCTTTCAACGGCTGACAGCAGTGACTATCAGCGAGTTTGGACGATCCTTTGATCGAAGTAGGCTAAGAAAACTCCCGTTATTGAAACGTGTCAATAGAATTCTAGGCTGATTTCTATTACATTTTCGTTATAGAAGCGGTAAAAGGTCGCGTCTTCGTTGACACGTTTCAATGACCGGCAATAGGCTCAGATGAATTCAGAGCCAAGTAATTTTCTAATATCGGAAATTGGAGCGCACCGTGCATCCCCATGAAGCCGTCCTCAAGGTTGAGCACGTATCAAAATCATTCGGGCTCGTGCAGGCGCTAATCGATGGTTGTGTTGAACTATTTCCAGGTGAAGCTCATGCGCTCCTTGGTGAAAATGGTGCCGGAAAATCGACCCTCGTCAAGATTCTTGCGGGCATTTATGACGTAGATGCGGGAGAGATCATTCTCAATGGAGTCCCCGTAGAAATAACAAGCCCGCTTGCCGCACGAGCCGCAGGTATTGCTGTTATTTATCAAGAGCCAACCTTATTTCCCGATCTCTCAGTCGCTGAAAATATTTTCATGGGAAGACAGCCACTGAGTGCTGGTCGAAGGATAGATAAGGCTGAGATGATCCGTCGAACCAAGAGTGTATTTGAAAGACTTGGTGTCGATATCTCAGCTACTCGCAAGGCTCGTGGTCTATCTGTTGCAGATCAACAAATTGTGGAAATTGCTAAAGCAATCTCATTTGATTCAAAGATAATCATTATGGATGAGCCAACTGCAGCATTGACCGAGGTTGAAGTTGCTCGACTATTTGAAGTTGTAAAAACTTTGCGGTCCGAGGGCTCAGCCATCATGTTCATCTCTCATCGACTTGAAGAAGTATTTGCTATGTGCCAAAGAGTCACAATCATGCGTGACGGAAATTTCGTACGAACCTCAACGATCGAAGAGATATCGCTCGATGAAATAATTTTTTCTATGGTGGGACGGGATATCGTCTCTGTTTACTCTCGGCACAATTCCGAACTTGGAGATTTGATTCTAGATGTCAAAGGGTTGACTCGCGCTGGCGTATTTAAAGACATCAATTTTCAGGTTCACTCCGGGGAGATCGTAGCTCTTGCGGGGCTAGTTGGTGCAGGCCGAACAGAAGTTGCGCGCGGGATTTTTGGAATCGATCCCATTGACGCGGGAGAGGTCACCTTTAAGGGCAAGAAATTAAAGTCGGGTTCACCTTTGGCGGCGATGAGTGCAGGTATTGGTTTTGTTCCAGAAGATCGTCGACAACAAGGCCTCGTTATGGACATGGCAATTGATAGGAATGTGGCGCTTGCCTCTATTCATGATTTAACTCGTCTTGGACTAATAAAAGGTGGATCAGAGAAATCTTTAGCTACTCGGTGGGCGAGCCAACTTCAAGTAAAATTCGGGCGTTTTTCTAATCCGGTGAAGACCCTTTCCGGTGGAAATCAACAAAAAGTAGTTCTCGCAAAGTGGTTGGCGAGAACCCCCAGCTTATTAATTATTGATGAACCTACCCGTGGAATTGATATCGGAACCAAATCCGAGGTCCACAAACTCCTTTCGGAATTAGTGTCAAAAGGAATAGGAATCTTAATGATCTCATCGGAGATGCCGGAAGTATTGGGAGTCGCTGATCGGATTTTAGTAATTCACGAAGGCAGACTTTCAGCAGAATTCTCGCGAGCTGAGGCAACCGAAGCTCTCATTATGCGAGCAGCAACGGGACAAGAAAGTGTTGTTGCATGATGGGGGCTTCAATTTATAAGAAATCAAGGAGTAGTAGTTTTCTTCTTAAAGCATTTCAGTTGCGCGAGATGGGCATCTTAATTGCAATTGTCTTAGTGTTTGGCTTAGCGCTCATTAAAAATTCCTCATTCGCAAGCACAGCAAGTATCCAACAACTTCTCTCTGGACCTTCTGTTGTCATTCTTTTGGCGGTCGGCGAAACACTCGTCATCATCACTAAGAATGTTGACCTGTCGATCGGCTCAATCTTGGGGCTTTCGGCTTATGTGGTCGGAGATCTCTTCGTTCATCACCAAGGTATGCCAATTTGGATCGCACTCTTGGCGGGAACGTTGGTTGGTTTGCTGTGCGGACTAATAAATGGCTTAATAGTTGCGTATGCCAAAGTGCCGGCATTGGTTGTAACGCTGGGAATGCTTTATATCATCCGCGGAGTTGATGCATTGCTTGTAAATGGTCGACAGATAGTTCCAAGCAGTATTCCGAACTCTTTCATTAACTTAGGGTCGAATTCGATTCTTGGAATTCCCATCCTGACGCTTATCGCGGGAGCTGCTGTTCTTATCTTCACATACATAATGCGAACCTTCCGCCCTGCTCGCGACTTTTATGCTATTGGCTCTAATACTGAGGCCGCAGTTTTAGCGGGTGTAAGAGTACAACGAAGAGTATTTACCGCCTTTCTTATAAGTGGATCATTAGCAGGTCTTGGTGGAGCACTGTGGTTGGCCGAGTTTGCAACAGTAGGTTCGACTGCTGGGAGTGGCTACGAGCTAAACGTAGTTGCCGCAGTGGTTGTTGGAGGCGTGGCCATATTTGGTGGAAGCGGAACAGTGCTTGGCGCGGCCTTCGGCGCATTGCTTCTTAATACCATTGATCAAGCGTTGGTAGCCTCTCGCGTCTCTTCCTTCTGGAACCAGGCAGTTGCGGGTGCGCTACTACTGGTCGCAATTGCCTTTGACCGATATGTTTCATTGAAAACTGAGCGCGCTCTTCGCGTCGATAGATTTTCGAGCTCGGAGGCGAAATAAATGAGTAATCTAAAAACGCTTTTGAGCGGCCGCAGTCGCACATTGGTGCGATGGGAATTTGGATTAGTTTTGCTCTTGATTGCAACGTTGATCTTTGGGGCGAACGAATCTAAGTATTTCTTAGGGTGGCAAACCTTTTTCTTTGCTGGGCTGAACTTTGGTGAGATTGCCATCATGGCTCTTCCTATGACCCTCATCATTATCACGGGTGAGATCGATCTATCTGTGGCATCAATGCTCGGTTTATCTGCAAGCCTGTTGGGTTACCTCTTCATCCATGGATGGAATATTTGGTTGGCAATGGGCATCTGTCTGATCGTCGGAATTTTAGGCGGCGCTTTGAACGGCGCGCTCATAACGATTCTTGGGCTACCTTCAATTGCGGTGACCATCGGCACCTTGACTCTATATAGAGGAATTGCGCTCATCGTGCTCGGAAGTAATACAGCACAAGGCTTTCCGGTGAGTTTCACTAAGTTGAGTCTGCCAATAGCCCACACCCACCTTGCTTGGGATTTTGCGATATTTATCGTTCTGGCCCTCGTTTTCGGAGTCATCCTCCACTCCACCGCCTTGGGGCGATCCATCTTTGCGATTGGGCTCCAACCAGAAACTGCCTTTTTCTCGGGCATCCGGGTCAAGCGCATAAAGTTCAGCCTTTATGTAGTCTCAGGTCTAATTTCTGCCTTTGCTGGACTTCTCTACACCTTCCAACAATCGAGTTCCGCATCTGATACCGGGTTGGGATTGGAACTCAATGTCGTCGCAATCGCGCTCTTTGGCGGAATCTCAATCTTTGGAGGTAGGGGAACGATAATTGGGGTCGTGCTCGCGGTATGTGTCTTTGGAAGTCTGCAGGCATCATTAACTGCAATTAATGTCTCAGCACAAGCTCAAAATATTGTGACTGGCTGTCTCTTACTCGTGAGCGTTCTGCTTCCGAATTTAACGCAGAGTTTTAGCGGCACTAAACGAAAACTTCAAAGGCGAAAGGTGGTCGGAACACAGTGACTCAAAGAATCTGTTTTCAATTACGAATCAATCCGATTCATGCCGCCGAATACAAGGAACGACATGCAGCCGTCTGGCCAGAGATGTTGGAAGCGCTCACAAAATCCGGTTGGAAAAACTACTCACTCTTTCTAGATCCACACGGGGTGTTGATTGGCTACCTAGAGTGTGAAGACTTTGATGAGTGTGTGAGATTGATGAATGAGACAGATATAAATGCCAAATGGCAGGCTTCAATGGCGAAGTTCTTTCTTGGTTTAGATGGCGGCGCACCAGATGGTGCCATCGTCCCATTAGAGCATATTTTTTATTTACCCTAGTTTTAACTTAGGAAAGGTTAATTGTGCCGGACAACATAGATCGTCAGTTTCCAAATCCGAAAGATTTAGCTCCACTTCTTAAATTTCAACTTCCTACCATTCATCGAAAGCAACGCCGCCTAGAGCGCGCTCTTGACATCTGGGATCTACGTGAGATCGCAAAGAGGCGCACCCCTCAAGGACCATTTGATTACACAGATGGCGCGGCTGAAACAGAGGTGAGTCTGCGTCGAGCGCGGCAAGCCTTTCTAGATCTCTCCTTTGTGCCTAACATTTTGCAAGATGTCTCTGCGGTTAATTTGAGCAGGCAGACGCTAGGAAGAACTTTTGGAATGCCTGTTGGTATTGCTCCCACTGGTTTCACTCGCATGATGCAGTCCGAAGGTGAGAGAGCTGGAGCCAAGGCAGCTGCTCGCTTCGACATTCCATTCACCTTGTCGACTCTTGGCACGACCTCAATTGAGAAGGTTGTTGCGGCTGCCCCCCATGGTGAAAATTGGTTTCAACTTTATATGTGGAAAGATCGTGAAGCGAGCATGGCCTTAGTTGAACGAGCAAAGAGTGCGGGGGTCAAGAATCTTGTTCTTACGGTTGACGTACCTGTTTCAGGAGCGCGATTGCGGGATAGTCGAAATGGATTAACGGTCCCTCCTAAATTGAGCGCCAAAACACTTATAAATGCGATTCCCCGGCCTGAGTGGGTTTGGAATTTCTTGACAACAGCCCCACTTGAATTTGCATCCATGTCGAGTTGGAACGGCACGGTTGGAGAGCTATTGGACTATATGTTTGACCCGACGATGACTTTTGAGGATCTCAAGTGGGTACGTGAACAGTGGGATGGAACTCTCACAATTAAAGGAATTCAAAACGTGGAAGATGCGAAGCGCTGCGCCAAATTCGGGGTTGATGCCATCATTCTTTCAAATCACGGTGGCAGGCAATTAGATCGAGCGATCGCTCCTCTACATTTACTTGTCGATGTGAAGCGGGAGCTGAAAGGTGATCTTGAAGTTCACCTCGATACAGGCATTATGCATGGCGGCGACATTGTGGCGGCGATCGCACTTGGTGCCCAGTTCACATATATCGGTCGAGCATATTTATATGGGTTGATGGCAGGTGGACAGGAGGGCGTAGAGCGGGCTCTTACCATCTTGCGAGATCAGATGACGCGCACCATGAAACTATTAGGTGTAAAAACGCTAGAAGAATTGGAACCGAAACACGTCGAACTGTTGGCTACTCATGCCGGACTAGGAAAATTACCTCAATAACCCAAATCAGTTTCATTAAAAATTATTTAGATCCAACCACTCCTTAATTTCTAAGACTGATTTCTGAGTTTGTGAGACCCAACCACTCATCCAAAGAAAGGCGTGTATCTGCCCTGGAAAGCAGGTGTACTTAACGTTAACCCCGAGTTCCGCTGCCTTCTTGGCAAATGCACTACCTTGATCGCGCAAGGGATCGTACTCAGCAGTTTGAATCAATGTTGGTGGCAAATTTTTTATCGATCCCGAGAGGTATGGCGATACGTATGGATGCGAACGGTCCCCCTCGTCGCCAAGATAGTTAGTAGTAAACCAATCCATTGCTTCCCTTTCCAATAGGTAACCGGATGCGTATGTTGAAGCACTTTCGTATTCGTTAAATACATCGAGGACCGGATAGAGAAGTATCTGAAATGCAGGAGCAGTAAGACCATTATCTATTGTGTAGAGGGAGACAGCTGCAGCAAGGTTGCCTCCTGCGCTATCACCTCCAATACCGATTCGAGCGGGATCAATTCCCAACCGCTCAGCGTTTTTCTGCACCCAAACGAGAGTGGCTAAAGAATCTTGTAGTGGAATCGGGAAGCGATGCTCAGGTGACTTTTGATAGTTAGGTGCGATAACAACTGTTTCACTCAATTGGGCAAGTAGGCGATAAGGCGTATCTGCTAGTTCAATATTGTTGGACGTCCACCCACTGCCATGTAAGAAAATCAGCGCTCGCAGCGGCTTTATGCTTGCAGTTTTAGGAATGTAAATTCGAATTGGGATATCGGCGGTAGGGGTAATAACAAACTCATGAAGAACCTTCTCAACCGGTGCGGGTTCTCCTTGGTACTTCTCCCACTGATATGCCTCACTACGAAAGATTTGGGGCGTGGTCTGTGAGAGAGGAGTTCCGGGAGTTTGAGTAAAGTCAGTTAAAAAGGCTGCAACCTCAGGATCGAGCTCCCCCATGAAATCTCTCCCTTCGGGCGGGTGGTGGCGGTAGCCGAAGGTTAGAGCAGATCGGAAAGAGACGCCTGAATAAGGAAGATGGCGGGAATAAACCTTCTCTCCACCCTGTTACCTGATCAACTCATAACTTGAGCCATGTCGACTCAATCTTTTGACAGACAACGACTCAAGGGCGAGAATTCAGTCAGGCCCAGACGTAAAACGGGCGGGAACCCCTTCGGGGGCGTATGAGAGGGAGATTGAAAATGGCTAGAGCTGTAGGAATTGATTTAGGAACAACAAATAGTTGCGTGAGCGTGCTGGAGGGTGGCGAACCCACCGTCATTGCCAACGCTGAGGGTGCCCGCACCACACCTTCGATCGTCGCCTTTGCCAAAAATGGCGAGGTTTTGGTTGGAGAAGTCGCAAAGCGTCAGTCGGTCACAAATGTGGAGCGCACTATCCGCTCCGTAAAGCGTCACATGGGAACCTCATGGACCAAAGATATTGATGGCAAGAAGTACACCCCACAGGAGATTTCAGCTCGTATCTTGATGAAACTCAAGCGCGATGCCGAGTCTTATCTCGGAGATACCGTCTCAGATGCAGTCATCACCGTGCCTGCCTACTTTGACGATGCACAGCGCCAGGCAACCAAGGAGGCTGGAGAGATCGCCGGACTTAACGTCTTGCGTATCGTCAACGAGCCAACAGCTGCTGCCTTTGCATATGGTTTTGATAAGGGCGATAAGGAACAGACAATCTTGGTCTTCGACCTTGGTGGCGGAACCTTCGACGTATCACTCCTCGAAATGGGTGAGGGCGTCATTGAAGTTAAGGCAACTAACGGAGATAACCACCTCGGTGGAGATGACTGGGATCAAGCCTTGATCGATCACCTCGTTGCCACATTTAAGAAGGCACATGGCATCGACCTCACCAAGGACAAGATGGCTATGCAGCGCGTACGTGAAGCTGCGGAGAAGGCGAAGATCGAACTCTCCTCATCTGCACAGACTTCGATCAACCTTCCATACATCACAGTTGATGCCGAGAAGAATCCACTCTTCTTGGATGAGACGATCACACGAGCACAGTTCCAGAGCATGACTGCGGATCTTCTTGCACGATGCAAGGGTCCATTCCAGACAGTGCTTAAGGATGCTGGAATTCCGATCTCTGACATTGACCATGTTGTACTTGTCGGTGGATCAACCCGCATGCCTGCAGTTGTTGATTTGGTCCGCGAACTCACTGGTGGAAAAGAGCCAAACAAGGGCGTAAACCCTGATGAGGTTGTCGCTGTTGGTGCTGCTCTACAAGCTGGTGTACTCAAGGGAGATGTAAAGGACATCCTTCTACTCGATGTCACTCCACTATCACTTGGTATCGAAACCAAGGGTGGCGTTATGACAAAGTTGATCGAGAAGAACACCACGATCCCAACGAAGCGTTCAGAAATCTTCACAACTGCCGATGACAATCAGCCAGCGGTGCAGATTCAGGTATTCCAAGGTGAGCGCGAGATTGCAAGTGCAAACAAGCGACTCGGAATGTTCGAACTCACTGGAATCGCACCGGCTCCTCGCGGAGTCCCACAAATCGAAGTTACCTTCGATATTGATGCCAACGGTATTTTGCACGTAGCTGCAAAGGATCTTGGAACTGGCAAAGAGCAGAAGATCACCATTAGTGGTGGATCATCTCTCTCCAAGGAAGAGATTGACCGCATGGTCAAGGATGCAGAAGCACACGCTGAAGAAGATAAGAAGCGTCGTGAAGAAGCCGAGACTCGCAACATTGGTGACAGCCTGGTTTACCAGACTGAAAAGTTCATCAAAGACAACGAGGAGAAGCTCTCCCAAGGCGATGCAGCATCCAAGAAGGCTGACGTAGAAAGCGCACTTGCTGAACTCAGGAGCGCCTTGGCCGGAACCGATGTGAGTGCAATTAAGTCGGCTACCGAAAAGGTATCTTCTTTGAGTCAAGAACTCGGGGCATCCCTCTACGCAGCTAACGCTGCATCAGCATCAGAGGCACCTAAGGCTGATGATGGCGTAGAGGATGCTGAGATTGTAGAAGAGCAGTAATGATGGAAGAACCAACTGGCGCAGAGAGTGCTGAACAAGCACTCTCTGACGCAGTAGCCGAGGCAATTGCAGAAGTTGATCCGGTCGCTGTACTCACCAGCGATTTACAACGACTGCAGGCCGACTTCCAGAATTACCGCAAGCGCGTGGATAAAGAGCGTATTGAATCCGCAGAAGTTGTGACAGGAATCGTTCTAGCTCAACTACTCGGTGCATTGGATGATATTGATCGCGCTCAAGAGCATGGCGAGTTAACCGGTGGATTCAAGGCAGTAGCAGATCAACTGATCAACACCACGACAAAGTTGGGACTCTCCAAATTTGTTGATACAGGTGTGGCATTCGATCCAAATATTCACGAAGCGCTAATGCACGAGACATCTTCTTCAGTAACCGAGACTCAGGTGACAAAGGTCTTGCGTCCAGGTTACAAATTTAAGGAGAGAGTTCTTCGTCCGGCACAAGTAATTGTTACGGACCCCGAGTAAATTAGTAAAAATTAGATTAAGCAAAACATAAACTAAAAAGAGAGAAGTTGATGTAAATGGCCGCCAAGGATCTGTACGAGAAAGATCTCTACAAGATCCTTGGCGTGTCCAAAAATGATGATGCCGCCGCAATTAAGAAGGCATATCGAAAATTAGCTAAGGATCTACACCCCGATAAAACCAAGGGTGACAAGAAATTAGAAGATCGCTTTAAAGAGGTCTCCGAGGCCTACGAAGTTCTCTCTGACGATAAGAAGCGCGCCGAGTATCAAGAGATGCGCGATGCATTCACAACTGGTCGAGTTCCGCGTGGTGGACAACAGAGCCAGGGCGGTGGATTTTCCAGCGCTGGTTTTGAAGATATTTTCGGTGGCGGATCACCTAATGACATTTTTTCAACTCTCTTCGGCGGAGGTAGCCGCGCTCCTCGTCGAGGACAGGATCTGCAGACCGAGACCACTATCTCATTTCGCGATGCCATCTATGGACGCGAGATAACACTTCGTGTTGGAGATCAAACAATCACGACGCGTGTTCCCGCAGGCATCAAAGATGGCGGCAAGATCAAACTCAAAGGACGCGGTGCCACCGGGCCTGCAGGACCTGGAGACCTCTTCATCATTATTCATGTCACTAAACATCCCGTCTTTACCCGCGATGGCAACAACTTGTTGATGACCCTGCCAGTTACTTTTACCGAAGCTTCACTCGGCGCCGATATCTCTGTTCCGACTTTGAGCGGAGAAGATGTAACAGTTCGCTTGGCACCCGGAACTCAGAATGGAAAAGTTTTACGGGTTAAAGGTCGTGGAGTAAAGAAGGATTCCCAGACCGGTGACCTCCTCATTACTGTAGAAGTCCACGTCCCACAACGACTGGACAGCAAGGCCAAGGCAGCGCTTGAGGAGTTCGCCAAATTAACTAAGGCAGAGTCACCACGTACTCATCTCAAAGAGAGGGCCGGGGCATGAGTTCAGAGCTACATCCAGATGATGACCAGGCGGTTTATGTAATTTCTGTTGCCGCAGAGCTATCTGGAATGCACCCACAAACTTTGCGTCAATACGATCGGATGGGCCTAGTTTCCCCGGGTCGAGCCAGCGGTCGGGGACGTCGCTACTCCCTGCGCGACATCGCATCGCTGCGCAATATTCAACGACTCGTAGGTGATGGAATCAATCTTGCGGGAATCAAAAGGATTATGGAGTTGGAGTCGGCTGTAGCCAATATGGCTGTAGAGGTTGCGAAATTGCGCACCGAGGTCGATGCACTGATGGCCGCTAATCCCCCTCGCGCCATTGTTAAGCACCCGGGACAGAGTGTGGTGATTTACAAAGAAGAGTAGATAGGGTTTCGCCATGACCACACGCGAGCAGCTTAAATCCGAAATTCTTAACAAGGCAGTTGTTCACGGAAAGGTCATTCTCTCCTCTGGCAAGGAGGCCGACTACTACGTCGACTTACGACGCATAACTTTAGATTCAAAGGCTGCACCATTGGTCGGTGAGGTAATGCTCGAACTCACCAAAGACTGGGATTACGAGGCAGTCGGAGGATTAACGCTGGGTGCCGATCCAGTTGCTACCGCGATGATGCATGTAGCAGCCCGCCAGGGACGAAAGCTAGATTCCTTTGTAGTTCGAAAGGCAGAGAAGGCTCATGGACTTCAGAGAAGAATTGAAGGTCCCGATGTTGCAGGTAAGCGAGTTCTCGCCGTGGAAGACACTTCAACTACTGGCGGCTCAGTTCTAACTGCAGTGGAGGCACTTAAAGAAGCAGGCGCAATTGTGGTTGGAGTGGCTGTAATTGTTGAACGGGGTGCCACACAGACTGTAAGTGACGCGGGACTGGAATACCGGGCCGCTTATCAGTTGGCAGATCTAGGCTTATAAAACTTTTAAGACAGGTGCTTGCGACTGCGCCACTCTTTGAAGATCTCCCAACCCAGGGGCACTACGGTGATTACTGCGATAGCCAAGACAATATCGGTGAGATATTTTGAGATGGTATGCGCAAATGTATTTCCAGCTGCATAGGCACCCCAAATCAAGATCTGGGTCCACAAGATTGCGCCGAAAATATTCCAAAAGGTAAAGGTTTTAAAGGGCACTCGAATAATTCCAGAGAGTGGATTGATCAGGCCACGTACGACCGGAATGAAGCGACCAAGCACGATGGCGCGACCACGACCATACTTCGTGATGTACTTTTCGGCCGACTTGATCTTGCCCGGATCAAAGAATTTAGAGTCTGGCCTGCTAAAGATTTTGATGCCGTAATGCCATCCCAGCCAGTGGCCGAATTGAGAACCGACGATGGCCGATAGAGGAGCCCCGACGGCTACCAGTCCAATATTGAGGTGATGGCCGTGGGTCGAGCCGATGCCAGCGGCGAAGAGACCAGCGGTGATGAGCAGAGTGTCACCAGGAAGACCGATGATCAGGGGCAATCCAGTCTCCAGAGCCAAAATCGCGAAGATGATGACCAGGGAGTAGTTGGAATTGAGGGCTGAGGTGACGCTTATGAAGCTCATAGGGGCTAAAGGATACTGATTGGTGGCTCAAAATTTGTCATACACCTTATATATATGTGTAACCTTTCAACCCTTAGGAAGACCCTTAAAAGAAACTAGATCCCCCAACCGCCCCTATCCACTCAATGAGGAGTCAAAATAGTGACGACATCCGTGCAAGTCACCGGAACTAATCTAATTTACGTCTTTATCGTTCTTGGAGTTTCTCTGCTCGCGCTGGCCATTGCATACGGTCTTCGTGCTCAGGTACTGGCTCAATCCGATGGAACTGAGAAGATGAAGGAGATTGCAGCTGCAGTCCAAGAGGGCGCAGCGGCATATCTCAATCGCCAATTCAGGACGCTCTCAGTCTTTGTCGCGGTCGTCTTTGTCCTGCTCTTTGCACTTCCAGGACATGCCGATATTCGCATCGGCCGCTCCATCTTCTTCTTGCTCGGAGCTCTCTTTAGCGCTGCAGTCGGATACAACGGAATGTGGTTGGCGGTTCGCGCAAATGTCCGCGTTGCTGAGGCAGCTCGCCAGAAGTCAGCCGAGAAGGCGGTCAAGATCGCCTTCCGTACCGGTGGCGTCGTTGGAATGACCACGGTGGGACTTGGACTTCTCGGTGCTTCGCTGGTCGTAATCATCTACCGCGAAAATGCTCCTGAGGTACTCGAAGGTTTTGGCTTCGGCGCTGCAATGCTCGCGATGTTTATGCGCGTGGGCGGTGGAATATTTACCAAGGCTGCCGATGTTGGTGCCGACCTCGTAGGAAAAGTTGAACAAAATATTCCAGAAGATGACCCTCGTAACGCGGCAACAATCGCAGATAACGTTGGCGATAACGTCGGTGACTGCGCGGGAATGGCAGCGGACCTCTTCGAGTCATATGCAGTAACACTCGTTGCCGCACTGATTCTCGGTAAAGCTGGTTTCGGCGATGCTGGGTTGATCTATCCATTGATCGTTCCTGCAATTGGAATTGTTACTGCGATCATCGGTGTATTTATTACTCGACTTCGCTCCACTGATCGCTCTGCAATGCAGGCAATCAACCGTTCATTCTTCCTATCTGCAATTATTTCTGCGGTCTTGGTTGGATTCGCAACCTTTACATATCTACCTGGATCTATGAAGTTGTTGACTGGGTTGGATCCAGCACATACTTCAAGCAATGTAAATCCACGTCTACTGACATTCGGCGCTGTTCTCATTGGAATTGTTCTCGCCGCTGCAATTCAGGTCTTGACCGGATTCTTTACTGAGATTGGTCGTCGCCCAGTTAATGATGTTTCAGCATCTTCCAACACTGGCTCGGCAACTGTGATCTTGGCCGGTATTGCGATTGGATTCGAATCAGCCGTTTACTCTGCACTGTTGATCGCCGCAGCCGTATTTGGCGCATTTCTACTTGGGCACGGTTCGATCGTGCTTAGCCTCTTTGCTATTTCGCTCGCTGGTACCGGACTCCTCACAACAGTTGGAGTTATCGTTGCAATGGATACCTTCGGACCAATTTCAGATAACGCCCAAGGCGTTGCTGAAATGTCAGGCGATGTCCATGGCGAAGGTGCTGCAATCCTCACATCACTCGATGCTGTAGGAAACACAACGAAGGCGATCACAAAGGGTATTGCTATTGCTACTGCAGTACTTGCAGCGACCGCACTCTTTGGAGCATTTACAAATGCAATTTTGAAGGCGGTGAGTGATGCAGGTAAGACCGCATCTGCTCTCAACCTGCAATTCCAGGGAGTTCTCGATATCGCCAACCCACGTAACTTGGTTGGTCTCATTATCGGAGCATCAGTTGTATTCCTGTTCTCAGGTCTAGCAATCAATGCCGTTTCACGCGCTGCTGGTGCAGTTGTAGTGGAAGTCCGTGAGCAGTTCCGCCTACATCCAGGAATTATGGATGGAAGTGAGAAGCCGGAGTACGGTCGCGTGGTTGATATCTGTACTCGCGATTCATTGCGTGAGCTTGTCGCTCCTGGATTGCTTGCTGTTATGGCTCCTATTGCAGTTGGTTTTGGCCTCGGCGTCGGCGCACTCGGTGCTTACCTCGCAGGTGCCATCGGAACTGGAACACTCATGGCGGTCTTCCTTGCTAACGCTGGTGGAGCATGGGATAACGCAAAGAAGATGGTTGAAGATGGTCATCACGGCGGAAAGGGGTCAGATGCCCATGTCGCGACGATCGTTGGAGATACCGTTGGTGATCCATTCAAAGACACCGCCGGTCCTGCTATCAATCCACTGCTTAAAGTTATGAACTTGGTAGCGCTCCTGATTACGCCTGCAATTGTCTCCTTCTCACTCAAGGGTCATGCAGTTGCAAGTGGATTGATCGCACTCTTCGCTGTCATTGTTATTGTCTACGCTTTAGTTCGAAGCGCTAGAGCTGGGACGGTTATCGCATAACTAACTCGGTTTACAGTGAGGGCAGAGGGCTCTCGTGGCCTTCAAGATCCTTTAGGAGTTAATTAATTTGGGTATCAAGCTTGTGATCGTGGAATCCCCTGCGAAGGCGCGCAAGATCGGCGCCTTCTTAGGGGATGACTACGTGGTGGAGGCTTCGGTCGGACACATTCGTGATCTGCCACAGCGCGCCGCTGATATCCCAGCTGAATATAAGAAGACCGCTTGGGCTAAAGAGGGTGTAAATATCGAGGAGGATTTCGCTCCTTTATATGTCATCAATCCCGACAAGCGCGCCAAGGTCAATGAGTTAAAAGCTCTTATGAAAGGCGCCGACGAACTTATTCTGGCAACCGATGAGGACCGCGAAGGCGAAGCAATCGCCTGGCACTTGATCGAAGTCCTTCGTCCCAAGATTCCCATCAGCCGAATGGTCTTCCATGAAATTACCAAGGAAGCTATTCAAGAGGCTGCGAAAAATACTCGTGACCTGGATTATCGATTAGTAGATGCACAAGAGACCCGACGCGTTCTTGATCGTCTTTACGGTTATCGCCTCTCTCCTGTTCTATGGAAGAAAGTTATGCCACGCATCAGTGCGGGGCGAGTGCAATCAGTTGCAACTCGCCTGATTGTTGAGCGTGAACGTGAACGCATGGCATTCATTTCTTCATCATGGTGGGATTTAAAAGCGCAGACAGAGAAGAATTTCACAGCACGCCTCATGTCGTTGGATGGCAAGCGGGTTGCCTCAACAAATGATTTTGATGAGAACGGCGGACTTAAAGAGAAGTCAGCCAGCAGTATTCTCTTGCTGGACGAGGCATCGGCGAACGAACTCACTCAGAGTTTGAGTGGCCAAAAACTCACTGTGTTGAGCACTGAAGAGTCGCCTCGCACCGAAAGACCAAAGGCTCCCTTTACAACTTCGACAATGCAGCAAGATGCTGGTTCACGATTAGGGTGGGGCGCACAACTCACCATGCGAGTTGCACAACGTTTATATGAAAATGGATACATCACATATATGCGTACCGACTCGGTAACGCTCTCGCAAGCGGCGATCTCATCCGCGAGAGCACAAGCTGCCTCGTTGTACGGCAAGGAATACATTCCAAGTAGCCCACGCCTCTATGAAGGTAAGACGAAGAATGCACAGGAGGCTCACGAGGCGATCAGGCCAGCGGGAGATGTCTTTAAAACCCCGGGAGAACTTGCTCCTGAGTTAAGTCGCGACGAATTCGCTTTATATGACCTTATCTGGAAGCGAACCATCGCCTCCCAGATGGCCGATGCCAAAAAGATGCAGATGCGCATTGATTTTGAAGCAGTTACCAAGAAGAAAGAGAGCGCAATCTTTCGCGCCAATGGATCGGTAATTACCTTCCCAGGATTCTTGGCCGCATACGAAGATGTTCAGGAAGAAGGCGCCGCTGATATTGATGACGAGGCAAAGCGCCTTCCGCCGATGTCTGTTGGAGATGTCATTGGTGTAAATCAATACACCTGTGAGGGGCATGAGACCAAGCCTCCAGCACGCTATACCGAACCAACTTTGGTCAAGAAGCTCGAAGAGCTTGGAATCGGTCGACCATCAACATTCGCATCCATTATTTCGACTATCCAAGATCGCGGTTATGTTGCAAAGCGTGGACGTGCACTTGTTCCTACCTTCTTAGCATTTAGCGTTACTGGTTTGCTGGAACAACATTTTTCTAAATTAGTTGATTACGAATTTACCGCTTCAATGGAAGAAGATCTGGACAAGATCGCAAACGGTGAGGCAGATCGCGTTGAGTGGCTGACTCGTTTCTTTTATGGCCACGACGATGTTCCAGGACTTGAAGCGCTCTCATCTGATTTAGGCGCCATTGATGCACAACAGATAAATACGATGAAGATGGGCCAAGATATTGAGATTCGAGTTGGCCGATTTGGTGCATATATTCAACAAGGCGAAGGCGAGAGTCGAAAGTTTGCCAACATCCCAGAGAATATGGCGCCGGATGAGTTGACCTTGGCGGTTGCTATTGAATTGCTGGCAAAACCATCTGGGGAACGTGAATTGGGAATCGAACCAGAGACGGGGTATCCGCTCGTTGCAAAGTCCGGACGCTTTGGTCCTTATGTTGCGCAAGTTTTGCCAGAACCTGAGTTAGTTGTTGATAAGAAGACTGGCGAATTTAAAAAGCCTCGCAAAAAGAAGGATGATGTAAAGCCAAAGACGGCTTCGTTGTTATCAACGATGTCGCTCGACACAATCACTCTGGATGATGCACTTAAATTGATGTCTCTACCTCGAACCTTGGGTGAGTATGAGGGAGAGACAATCACGGTTCAGAATGGTCGCTACGGTCCATATCTCACCAAAGGTGCTGACTCCCGAACTCTCACCTCAGAGGATCAGTTATTCACTATCACTCTTGAAGAGGCGATTGCGATCTACAAGGAACCCAAAGTGCGCAGGCGCGGAGTCGCAAAACCTCCGGTAAAAGATTTGGGTGTAGACCCAGCATCACAAAAACCTGTTCTCGTTAAAGATGGTCGATTCGGTTTGTATGTAACAGATGGTGAAACCAATGCCACCTTGCGGCGCGGGGATACCGTCGAGTTCCTCACGCTTGAACGTGGAATGGAGTTGTTGGCTGGTCGGCGTGCATGGGAGGCCGAAAACGGCGGGGCCACTCGCGTTAAAAAGAAGAGAGCTACTTCAAAGAAGAGCGCTCCGAGTTTGACCGCAAAGGTAGTTAAAGCCACCGGTTCTCCGAAAACCAAGAAGAAGGCCGCCTCTGGACGAGGCAAAGCCACTTCTAGCGCCACCCTCTAGGCTTAACCCATGTCTCAGGCGCTGCCCTACCCATCCGCCCCCGCGCAGTCGGAGTCTCGCAGCGTCCTTGCTATCCCAGCCTTCCGCAAGCTCTGGAACTCTATGGCCTTCTCCTCCTTCGGAGATTGGTTAGGGCTTCTAGCATCTACCGCGCTGGCCCAAGAGTTGGCGGGCGGAAACTACCGCAAAGCTAACTTTGCTATTGCCGGAGTCTTCATCGTGCGGCTGCTGCCAGCTGTATTGCTTGGTCCACTCGCAGGAGTTATTGCAGATCGTTTTGATCGCAGGCGGTTAATGATCGTCTGCGATATTTTGCGATTCGGTTTCTATCTATCTATTCCGCTGGTTCATAACTACATCTGGCTCTATACCGCAACGGTTATCGTCGAAGCGGTCACACTATTTTGGTCTCCTGCGAAAGAGGCCTCAGTCCCGAATTTAGTTCCAAAAGAGAAGCTTGAATCAGCAAATCAAATGACGCTGCTAGCGAGTTACGGCAGCGCCCCAGTAGCCGCTATCGCTTTTACATTTCTCGCTTTGATAGCAAAGACCTTCTCATCCTCCGGAAATACTCGATATACCTCTGCAGCAGATTTAGCTCTCTATATAGATGCCGCCTCCTTTCTTTATACATCGTGGATTGTTTACCAACTTCAAACAATTCCTAAGGGAGCTGCATCAAAGAGTGCGGTAAATGACAATCTAGGAAAATCACTAATTGCCGGATTTAGATTCGTATCTCAATCAAAAGTTGTAAGTGGATTGATTTTGGGAATGCTCGGAGCTTTCTTCGCTGCGGGCGCCGTATTTGGTCTGGCTCGAACATATGCGGGTGACCTTAACGCTGGCGACTCTGCCTACGGAATTTTATTTGCAGCGGTATTCTCTGGCTTGGCCCTTGGAGCTTGGCTTGGCCCAAAGTTATTCGGGCAATTCTCTCGAAGACGAATCTTTGGACTCTCTCTGACACTTTCATCGATGTTTCTGGCAATCCTTGCGCTCTCCACCAATTTGGTTTTAGCCATATTAATGACGGTATTGGTTGGAGCATTCGCGGGACTCTCATTAGTAACTGGTCAAACCTTGTTGGGGATGGAAGTTGATGATGAGGTGCGAGGTCGAACCTTTGCCTTCGTTCAGTCATTGATTCGTATCTCATTAATTTTGGTGTTGGCGATCTCGCCAATAATCGCCGCCTCGATTGGCCGCCATGAATTTACCTTTGACAATGTCCACCTCCACTACAGCGGGGCTGAGTTCACCATGTTTGGTGCCGGAATTATTGGCTTGGTAGTGGGCATCTTCTCGTATAAGAGAATGAAAGATCGCCCTAACGTCTCATTCTTCTCCGACATCATGGCGGCATTTCGTGGCGAACTTGGCGGAATAACAGGGCGTTCACACAAGGGAATCTTTATCGCATTTGAAGGTGGCGAGGGCTCTGGAAAATCTACTCAGACCCAACACTTAAAAAATTACTTGGCTGAGATTGGTGAAGAGGTTCTTGTTACTCGTGAACCAGGCGGCACCATTCTGGGACAGCAGTTGCGCAAGATCTTGCTGAGCCCTGAGACCGGGGAGATATCTCCGCGTTCCGAGGCCTTGTTATACGCAGCTGATCGCGCAAACCATGTTTATTCCGTTATCCAACCAGCTCTTAATCGCGGTGAGGTTGTTATTACCGATCGCTACCTCGATTCTTCTATCGCATATCAAGGTGCTGGACGTATCTTGCAACCCAATGAGGTCGCTCGCATCTCCCGTTGGGCTACCGAATCACTTACCCCTAATCTCACGATCATCATGGATCTTCCAGCAGAGGTTGGACTCGGCCGTTTAGAAAGTATTGATCGACTTGAACAAGAGCCGTTAGCTTTTCACGAGAGGGTTCGCCGCGAATTCTTGAACTTAGCTAATCTCGACCCAGAGCGATATTTTGTTGTCGATGCAACACAGAGCGTTGAGGCTATATCTTCCCAAATTCAAGATCGAGTCAAACTCTTACCTCAATTAAAGATAAATCGCGAAAAGTCCAAGAAGTAACTATGTCTGTCTTTGATGCACTGGTTGATCAAACAGAGACAATTTCAATTCTAAAAGCTGCGACCTATGCAGCTAAGAACAATGAAGATGAATCTCAAAACATGACTCACGCCTGGCTCTTTACTGGTCCTCCAGGTTCAGGGCGAAGCAATGCGGCACTCGCCTTTGCGGCGGCGCTTCTCTGTCCGGATTCTGGTTGCAACGTCTGCATTAACTGCACAACGGCACTTAAAGGCACCCACGCCGATGTTGAATTGGTTCGCACAGAAGGTCTCTCTATCAAGATCGAAGAAGTTCGGGAATTAATTACCAGGGCTTCTTGGACGCCATCGGTTGCGCAATATCGCGTGGTTGTTATAGAAGATGCAGATCGATTAACAGAGTCGGCTGCTAATGCACTTCTTAAAGCGGTCGAGGAGCCGGGACTTCGAACGGTATGGCTATTGTGTGCGCCAACTCTTACAGATGTCTTGCCAACTATCAGATCGCGCACGCGCAATCTCACTCTACGTACCCCTTCAATTCAGGCTGTTGCCAAGTTATTAGAATCTGAATCGATTCCATCTGAGATCGCAGAGCTCTCCGCTAAGGCCTCACAAGGCCATATCGGTCGAGCTAGGTATTTAGCCAAGAATCCAGAGGCTAGGACTCGACGTACCGATATTCTCAAATTGCCTCTCACTATTACAGATATTGCATCAGCTTTTAAGTGTGCAGGGTTGCTTGTTGATGCAGCAAAGCGAGAGGCGGAGGCCGATGCCGATAAGCGCAACGAGGTTGAGACTGCCGCGCTTAAAGAGGCTTGGGGCCAACAAGGAACTCGAGTAGTTCAGGGTGGCGCTAAAGCGGTGAAAGAGTTGGAGAAGGATCAGAAATCACGGCAGACCAGAATGGTGCGAGATTACTTAGATCGCGCGCTGCTAGATATTGCCACCTTTTATCGGGATATCTTGTTGGTCCAAAGCGGATCATATGCTGAGGGTTCTCTGATAAACGGTGATATGGAGCGAGAGATTAAGATTGTTGCAAGTAACACAGATGCAGAATCCACCCTACGAAAGCTTGAGGCCATCATGAAGACGCGCGCTCACTTATCGCGCAATGCAGCACCATTGCTTGCAGTTGAAGCGCTGATGGTGCAGTTACGGTGAGAATCAAAGTTGGAGTTATCTCACTAGCATTAGCATTACTTGGATCCTTTAGCTCCCCAGTCTTCGCAACTCAAAATTGGACCCTTGCCACTTTGCAGAGCCAAACCCTCAATTGGAAGCCTTGCGATAATGGTTTTCAATGCGCTCAATTTAAAGTTCCAGTGGATTACAGTCATATCGATAGCAACACCATCACCATTCAAGTAATCAAACACGTGGCCAATGACCCGGCCAAGCGCATCGGTTCACTCATTATGAATCCAGGAGGACCCGGCGGCTCCGCAATTCAATATGTAATGAGTGCTGATTACATCGTTTCCAAGAGTATTGAAGATCTTTATGATTTGATCGGCTTTGATCCACGCGGAGTGAACCTCTCTGATCCGATTCGTTGTCTTACCGATAAACAGGAAGATTTCTTCCTCGGTGGAGATGGTTCGGTGCAGAACGCAGCGGATAAGAGTTCGGCAATCGCAGCTGCGAAATTGATGGCTACCTCATGCGCCAAAGCAGCGGGATCGAAACTTGGCCACTATTCAACTCTTGACAGCGCTCGCGATATGGAATTGCTCCGAATTCTTCTCAAAGAGCCAAAACTAAATTACATCGGCAAGTCCTATGGAACATTTCTTGGAACTTTGTATGCGGCTCTCTACCCCAAAACCACTGGCCGCATTGTCTTAGATGGCGCCGTTGATCCGAATGTATCGGTGAGAGATCAGAACCTGGCACAAGCCGTTGGATTTGATACCGCGCTTAAATCTTTTGTGGCCGCTAATCCACAGTATTCAATCAAAGAGATACAAGACTTTTTACAGATGAGCAGAACTAAACCGCTGCTCTCGATTCAACTTAGACCGTTATCAGAATCATTGGCAGTAACAGCAATTGCAGCCTCACTCTATGATCCTTCAAGCGGTTGGCAGGATCTTAAATTTGCTCTCGCGCAAGCCCTCAACCATAAAAACCCTAATGGTCTTTTCGCTTTAGTTGATTCATATAACAACCGCGATGTATCTGGACATTACACCTCAAACCAAACGGATATCGCAGAGATAATCTCTTGTCTCGACTTCAGCGATCCTCGCACTATGGCTCAAGTGGATGCAGATGCCAAGAATTTCAGCGCAGCGGCACCAATCTTTGGACCGTACCTGGCTTATTCAGGACTTCCCTGCATGTATTGGCAGGCGAAGCCAGTGGTTGAACCAAACCTTACTCATCTGGCTACCAACCCATTACTCATTATCGGAACGACCCGTGATCCGGCGACTCCATACAAATGGGCGCAGGGGCTCCACAAAGACTTATTGAACAGCACCCTCATCACGCTCAATGGCGATGGCCACACTGGCGCGAACCGAGGGAGCAGCTGCGTGGACAATGCCATGAACAGCTATCTCCTCACCGGGAAACCGCCTGTTCACGACATTACCTGCGATACCGACGCCGCACTCGCGGGGGCGGTGACGGCATAACTGGGGATGTCAAAAAGTGGGGATGGTAAAAAGCACCCCTCCAGATACGGCATTATTTCCCTATGCGCCTCGACCATGTTTCATATGTAACTAGCCACGAACAGCTCTCTGACACAGTTCAGCGTTTAGGTTCCACCCTAGGAACAACATTTGTAGATGGTGGAATCCACCCCCGATTTGGAACTCGCAATTTCACAGCGCCACTTCACAACGGTCATTACCTCGAGGTTGTCTGCCCCTTGGATCATCCAGCTACGGACAGCAGTCCATTTGGTAAAGCAGTCTCAAAGCGCGCAAATGAGGGCGGCGGTTGGTTGACCTGGGTTCTATCTACTGATGACCTTGCACCGATCGAGGCTCTCATTGGTCGCTCCGCTGCAGAGGGTCATCGTCGCAAGCCAGATGGGACTGATCTGCGTTGGAAGCAGATTGGCGTTTCAGATGTATTGCAAGATAAGCAACTTCCCTTCTTCATCGAGTGGTTGACCACTGATCATCCATCTAAGGATGGAGTGGCCACCGCCTCCATTACCAAAGTTGAATTCGCTGGAGATAAAGAGAGGATCAAGGAATACGCCGGCGAAGAAGTCTCAGATGCAATTGGAGATGTAGAAGTTATTTGGGTTGATCCGGCTACAAACGATGGCGATACCGGAATCGTAGCGGTCTATCTACAAACACCTTCTGGAGAAGTTCGCGTCGACTAATTAGCTCGAGTTACTTTAAATCTGGCTCGATCTAACTCTTCACCATCAATCTCGCACGAGAATAAGTAGTCGCCCAATTTTGGAATTGGGAGCAGAGGCATGTTGAATCCCAAATTGATAACTTGCCATTCACCGGGTTGTAGACCATCGGGTCGACCTACTTGGAAATTCATCTCCGCTCTGAAAGGCCCGAAAGTATCTGGTCCCGTAGGCAGCAGAACATCCTGCCCATCAATATCCTGTAACCGAATGATGAGATGGTGATCTTTATTTGTGAGATCCCAAGGAACCTTCACTTGAGCGGCAATTGCAACGTTTATAGGCCAGGGTGCTGGAGCTTCTGCGGGTACTGAGACCCGATCAATTCCACCGCCGGAGATGAATAAGAGGCCGTTGGGGGTCTCTACGTGGTTGCATAAAATTGCAGAAAGTTCCATAAACCACAGGGTACTCTTACAACTCCGCCTCGGTGGCTCAGTGGTAGAGCAGCCCACTCGTAATGGGCAGGTCGCCGGTTCAATCCCGGCCCGAGGCTCCAGATTTTCTAGATTCTCTAGAATTCTAGATTGAGAAGTAACTGCAGAACGAAGGAGTTCTCGTGAGTGCTAGCTTGAAGACCGAGCTATTTATTAATGGAGAATGGGTCAAAGGCGCGGGTTCATTACCGGTATTAAATCCAAGCACCAACTCACTTATTGCCGACATCTCCACTGCTGACGAAGCGCAATGTGATGCTGCGGTTAAAGCTGCCCACGATGCCTTTCCCGCCTGGTCAAAGACCGCCTCACGGGTGCGCTCTGAGATTTTGCGTAAGGCCTTCGAACTCATGATCGCTGAAGCGGATGGAATCGCCAGAGTCATCTCCATGGAGAATGGAAAGACCTTCACCGATGCAAAGGGTGAGGTTATCTATGCCGCCGAGTTCTTCCGTTGGTTTGCCGAAGAAGCTGTTAGAACCCCCGGTGATTTTCGCGCCGCTCCGAGTGGAGACAAGCGAATTCTGGTTACACATCAACCAATTGGAGTCTCGCTTCTTATTACTCCTTGGAATTTCCCAGCGGCGATGGCGACTCGCAAGATTGGTCCAGCATTGGCCGCCGGATGCACCGTAATTTTGAAGGCGGCATCAGAGACTCCTCTGACCGCACTGTGGATTATTGATATCTTGCAGCGTGCGGGAGTTCCTGAGGGTGTTGTGAATTTTGTAATGCCAGAAAAAACTGGAGCGATGGTTTCGCGCATGATGCATGATCCTCGTGTTCGCAATGTTTCATTTACCGGATCGACCGAGGTCGGGCGAATTCTTCTCAAAGAATCTGCCGATCTAGTACTTCGTACCTCGCTCGAGCTTGGCGGTAATGCTCCATTTGTTATCTTTGATGATGCCGATATAGATGAGGCAGTTAAAGGGGCGATGATTGCCAAGATGCGTAACGGTGGGGCTGCCTGCACTGCAGCGAATCGATTCATTGTGGCAGAGAGCGTCGCAGCAGAATTTATCGAGAAATTTAAAGCAGCGATGGCCTCTCTTAAAATGTCAGATGGCCTTGCCGAAGGTGCACAGTTAGGTGCGAGCGTCTCGCGTAAAGAGCGCGACAAGATTGCGCAATTAGTTGATCAAGCGGTTGCCGCTGGTGCAAGACTCCACCTGGGTGGCGTGATCCCCGAAGGCGAGGGAGCTTTCTACCCAGCCACAGTTCTCTCTGTCGCTGCAGATAATCCAATTCTGGCTCAGGAAGTCTTTGGACCGGTTGCTCCAATCGTCACCTTTAGCAGCGATGAGGAGGCTATTGCGCTCGCTAATGCCACCGAATACGGACTCATTGCCTACGTTTACTCAGGAGATCTCAAGAGAGCGATTCGCGCATCGGAAGCGATTGAGGCTGGCATGGTCGCGATCAACCGTGGAGTGATCTCAGATCCAGCGGCGCCTTTCGGTGGAGTCAAGCAATCTGGTTTGGGACGAGAAGGCGGCTTCGCTGGAATTCATGAATTTCTTGAGACTAAATACATCGGGGTGGAGATTTAATCAGGAGGAGCCTTCCTCGTTGCGGGAGTAGGCTTTGGGAATTCCAAATAATAGGAGTCCTGTTTGCTTACTCAGATTCTGAAGAAATACCTGCGCCCTTATAAGAAGCAGGTCTATCTCATCTTGTTGATGTTGTTGATTCAAGCCATTGCCAGCCTTTATCTACCCAACCTCAACGCTGACCTCATCAATAACGGGGTAGCCAAGGGCAATGTGGGTTACATCTGGCATATCGGTGAAATTATGTTGGCTTCCAGCGCCCTCGTCATGGGCGCATCCGTTTGGCTTGCCTACCTTGCAGCTCGCGTTGCGATGGCCTTTGGACGCGATCTCCGCGGAGCGGTCTTCTCTGCAGTTGAGGGCTTCTCCGCTAGAGAACTCAACAAATTTGGCGCCCCCTCATTAATCACTCGTAACACCAACGATGTGCAGCAAGTTCAACTAGTTCTCTTTATGGGATTCACAATGATGATTGGCGCCCCCATCACGGGTGTTGGCGCGATCATCATGGCGTTGCGTTCAAACCTCAAACTCTCTGGTTTGTTGCTTGTGGTGCTTCCGATCATGTCACTTCTCATCGTTCTCCTGTTACGACGGATCGTCCCTGCTTTTCGTGTCATGCAGGTCAAGATTGATCGAATTAATCTCGTGCTTCGCGAACAAATCGCCGGTGTGAGAGTTATCAGAGCATTCGTTAAGACTCGTCAAGAAGAAAGTCGATTTGCGGATGCATCACTGGATCTCATGCGCACTCAATTGCGTGTAACACGCACATTTGCAGTGATGTTCCCATCACTCTCAATGATTCTTAACTTGTCCTCGGTGGCGGTTATCTGGTTTGGTGGAAAATTAATTCAATCCGGCAATCTGCAGATCGGAAATATGACTGCATTCTTGAGTTACATCATGTTGATTCTTAGCAGCGTCATGATGGCAATCTTTATGTCATTACAAATTCCTAGAGCAGCTGCGTGTGCTGAAAGAATTCAAGAAGTTTTGGATACCAAGTCATCTGTGATTGAAACTATTACGCCGATTGAACCTAAAGAGCGTCGCGGCGTGCTTCAATTTAATCAGGTGGAATTCCGCTACCCCGGTGCTGAGCATCCAATTCTCTCTGACATCTCGTTTACCGCTGAGCCGGGGAAATTCACTGCGATTATCGGGTCTACCGGTTCTGGAAAGTCGACGCTTCTCAACTTAATCCCTCGCTTCATCGATGTAACAAGCGGATCAGTCACTCTTGATGGAGTTGATGTTAGAGATCAACCCCTTGAATCCGTCTGGTCAGAGATCGGGTTAGTCCCACAACGCTCATTCCTATTTGGTGGCACGGTCGCACAGAATTTGCGCTACGGAAAGACAGATGCGACAGATGAAGAGTTGTGGAGTGCGCTAGAGATAGCGCAAGCCCGAGATTTCATTGAAGATCTACCCGAGAAACTTGAGGCACGTGTAGCACAGGGCGGAACAAATTTTTCTGGAGGTCAGAGGCAGCGATTATCAATCGCTCGCGCATTAGTAAAACAACCGCAAATTCTTATCTTTGATGATTCTTTTAGCGCACTTGACTACACCACGGATTCAAAACTTAGAAGTGCGCTCCACAATGTTATGGGGCACACCACCATGATCGTCGTCGCTCAGCGCGTCTCAACTATCTTGCAAGCCGATCAAATTGTTGTTCTTAATGAGGGTCGGATAGCTGGAATTGGAACTCACGTAGAACTTATGAAGAGTAGTGAGACCTATCAAGAAATTGTCCTATCCCAGTTGAGCCCAGAGGAGGCGGCATCATGAGTCAGCGCGCACCTCAAGGTGGTCGCCCTCCAATGGCTGGTGGGGTAGGCCGCGGCGGACCCATGGCAGGAATGATGGGTGGGCCGGTACAAAAGTCGAAAGACTTCAAGGGCTCCTTGCGTCGTCTCCTTCGCGAAGTGGGTGAGGAGCGCAAGACGCTCTACGTAGTTTTTGTACTTATAACTACTGCGGTAACTATCGGATCACTTGGCCCAAAGATCTTGGGACATGCAACCAACAACATCTTCTATGGATTTTTAGGCCGCAAGCTCCCGGCCGGTCTTACCAAGGCACAGGTGGTCGCACAGCTTCGAGCTAGCGGACAAAATACCTATGCCGATGTAATTAACAAAAGCGGAGTTGTTCCAGGCAAGGGAATCGATTTCACTGCTGTAGCTCACTGGATCTTCTTGGCGATCGGCTTGTACATCATCTCCTCACTCTTCCTCTGGTTGCAGCAGTATTTGATGGCAGGTGTAACTCAAAAGACCGTCTTCAGATTGCGCCGTTTGGCAGAAGAGAAGATCGGCCGACTTCCATTGAGTTACTTCGATGGAACTTCTCGCGGAGATTTGCTATCACGCGTGACCAACGACGTAGACAACATCTCAACTTCGATGCAGCAAGGTCTGTCGCAGATTCTTAACTCAGCACTCACGGTGATCTCTGTTCTCATCATGATGATCTGGATTAGTCCGCTGCTTGCGCTTGTCTCATTGATCGCTATTCCACTCTCCATGTTCGTCTCGGTTCGAATCGCTAAGGCATCTCAGAAGCAATTCATTGCGCAATGGGATTGGACCGGAAAGCTCAATGGACATGTAGAAGAAATGCATACAGGGGCTGCGCTCGTTAAGGTCTTTGGGCGACGCAAGCAAGCGATCTCTGATTTTGGAGTGCTTAACGAGAGCCTCAACAAGTCGTCCTTCAATGCTCAATTTATGTCTGGCATCATCATGCCTTCCACCACCTTTATTTCGAACCTCATCTATGTAGGAATCTCGGTATTGGGTGGTTTTCGAGTGGCCACAGGAACAATGTCACTGGGTGATGTGCAGGCATTTATTCAATACTCGCGCCAATTTGGAATGCCCTTGGCGCAAATAGCCGGCCTCATGAATACCGTTCAATCAGGAGTTGCTTCGGCAGAACGTCTCTTTGAATTATTGGATGCCCCCGAAGAAGAGCCAGATCGCACACCAAGTGTGCCGATTGCTCGCGCAACAGGAGCGATCTCCTTTAACGATGTCTCATTTAGATACAAGGAAGATCAACCACTCATCGAGAACTTCAACCTCGATGTAAAGCCGGGTCAAACCGTGGCGATTGTTGGTCCAACAGGAGCAGGTAAGACCACGTTGGTTAATTTGATTATGCGTTTCTATGAGATCAATGGTGGTGAGATCACTCTTGATGGCGTGAATACCCGCGATATCACTCGAGATGATCTAAGGCGCCAATTTGGAATGGTCTTGCAGGACACCTGGCTCTTCTCTGGAACCATTCAGGAGAATATTGCCTTTGGATCGAGCAACCCCTCCCTTGAGGCGGTAACTCAAGCCGCCAAGGCTGCCAATATCGACCACTTCATCCGAGGCCTGCCTGGCGGCTATGACTCTCTCCTAACGGATGACAACTCAACGGTCTCTAACGGAGAACGTCAGCTCCTGACGATCGCGCGGGCATTTATGGCAGATCCGGCGATCTTGATTCTTGATGAGGCGACCTCATCGGTTGATACAAGAACTGAGGTTCTGGTTCAACATGCGATGGCCAAGTTGAGAATGGGAAGAACGAGCTTTGTGATCGCACACCGACTATCTACGATCCGTGACGCCGACACCATCTTGGTGATGGATAAGGGCACATTGATTGAGCAGGGCAACCATGATGAACTCATGGCGGCCAAGGGCTTCTACTTTGATCTCTACGCCAGCCAATTCTCCTCGGCCACCGCAGAACAGATATAAATATAAGGAAGTAATCCAATCTCACCTGGTTTTTTTGCCTGCCAAACGCTCGCAAAAGGAGTAGGTGAGGATGTAGGGTCTGCGGATATCTCACCCAGCGCATCATTGGATGCCCTCGCAAATCCGGAGGTTCCTGAATGGCAAGCCCGACTCACGAAGAGATTGAGAATGAAGGAAATGGCCTAGCTTCCAACGTATTGGGACTCTTCGAGTCTTCCATTATGGGAATCGCTGGCTCGGCCCCTGCCTACTCAATTGCGGCCACGACCGTAACTTTGGCAATTGCCGTTGGCCTCTTTGGCCCAGGCGAGCTTCTCTACTCTGGAATTGCGATGTTCGGCGTAGTACTTGCCTTCCATTACATGGGCAAGGTGAAACAAAATGCTGGTGCAACTTATGTGTGGGTTCGAAATGCACTTCACCCCATTCTTGGATATCTAGCGGGTTGGTCTCTAGTTACCGCCTCGATCATCTTTGGACTTGTCTCAACACTTCCCGCTTCAACTGGCTTGCTCTCGTTGTTTACAAATAATCAAGCCACGATCAGCAACACGCACTGGACCACTCTCGTTGGTGCGCTGATCTTTATTTTTATGGTGGCGATCATCGCTTATGGCATTGAATTTACTGCTAAAGCTCAAGTCGTTATGACCGTTGTCGAGCTCGGATTACTCTGGCTCTTCGATGTTATTGCAATCTTCCACCACCCACACACCCATCACTTTAGTTGGGGCTGGTTCTCCTTCACTCAGATTAAGGCTTACTCGAATGATTCTGCGGCCGCAGCAAGCTCTACTCCGTTTGCGTCGCACTATGTAGTTGCACATGGTTTGAGCGCAATCCTCATCGGCGCTGTATCTGGAGCCTTCTTCTATTGGGGCTGGGATGTCACAGCAAATCTGAATGAAGAGACCAAGAATGGAAAGGATGATGCCGGACGTGGCGGAATCTTCGGAATTTTCTTTGTCTTTGCTACCTTCCTTCTGACAATTGTTGCGCTCAATATGGTGTTAAGCGATGTCACCCTTCACAACAGCAGCAGCATCCTGAGCGATTTCGCTGCGGTATTGATCCCAGGATGGTTCGGCAAATTTATTATTGTCTCTGTCTTGCTCTCGACCGTAGCAACAATTGAAACCCAGATGATTCAGGTAACCAGAACTCTCTTCTCTATGGGTCGCGACTTCACAATGCCAGGTGCATTTGGTCATGTACACAAGAAGTTCCGCACTCCATGGAATGCGACTTTGTTTACCACCTTCTTCGTTCTGGTGTTCTTCATTGGTTCTCAATTCATTAAAAAGGTGAACGACATTGCACAGGCAGGCGTAGCGGCTATCGGAATTCAAATCTGCTTTTACTATGCACTTGCAGCAATCTCAGTAATCGTGCTTTATCGCCACTATCTCTTGAGAGATATAAAGACCTTCCTTCTCGTTGGGCTATGGCCTGCTCTCTCGGGTCTCTTCTTGATTGCCGTTTTGGTCAAAGTTATTCCGACGTTGAGCCACCTTGCTTTGTGGGTAGGTGTAGGAACCGTGGTCATCGGAGTCATTCCAATGGCGATCTTCTGGCGCCAAGGCTCTAGTTACTTCCACAAGGTGACTAAAGAAGAGCGTCGCGCACAGCTCGACTAAAAGGCCCACTTCTCTTCGAGAGATAAATCTCTAAGGTTCCAACGGGGGCTAGTTCCCACACTTTGAGAGTTCAAGGCAAGATAATGGCGGCGTGAGAAAGTTACTTTTTAGCGCCGCCATTGTCATGTCTATTGTCACTCTCAGCTCTGCCCCATCGGGCTTTGCGGCGACCACGCAACTAGGACCTCTCTCGATAATTTCAGTCTCGATTGATCAACAGACCGTTACGGTAACTCCGCCCACCTCAAACTCTCCCGGCGCATGGTCGATCTCGCTCGATAATCCCGCTCTGGCCACCATTAATGGGCTCACCTTGACACTGAAGACAGTAGGAGCTGGTCAGCTGACCTTCACTCAGGCAGCAGCTGGCGGCTATAACTCGGTTAGTCGAAGTACCGTTTTCAGAATCAATCCAGGAACCCCGGTGTTGGGAAGCTGGGCTCCCCTGACGGCTCCACTCACAGCGGGTACCTTCAAGATAACACCCCCTACTTCTTCTTCAACGGGAACATGGATCTATACCCTCTCAAATAACGTTTCTAACGGTTATACCTTGGCGACGATCGCAGGCAATGTAGTCACATTGCTCGATGCAGGGACTGTGACAATTAATGCCACGCAAGCCGCAACCAGCACCTACTCGAGTGCAACTACGACAAATACCCTGCAGATAACCGCTCTCAAGCCGACCGTCGGCGCATTCTCAGATGTCTCGATATCCAAAGACAGTGTCACCTCATTTAATCTAAAGGTTCCAACCTCAAACTCTCCAGGAACATGGACTTTCACCTCATCACTCCCGGGCGTGGCAAGTGTTGCCGGAAGCGTTGTAACTCCCAATAGTGTTGGAACGACCGTGATCACGGCTCATCAGGCGCCCGCAGCTGGATTTCAATCGGCGACTTTGATGATGAACTTAACGATTACCGCAACACCTCCCACTGTGGGATCACTCGCGCCGATTAACTACACCCTTGGAAGCACTCCGAGTAACAATCTCTCTCTCGTTGCCCCAACTTCAAATTCCACGGGTACCTGGGTATACACAGTTGCCGATCCTACGATCGCAACAGTTTCCGGAAACACCTTGACCATACTAAAAGCGGGTTCGACAACTATCTCCGCTAAACAGAACCCAACAAGTACTTTTGGATATTCTGCAGTGGTAACGGCGCCGCTTACCGTTAATCAGATAGCGCCCATTCCAACGCTTCCAAATCTCAATCAGGTTGTTGGAGATCCTGCAATTCAAATAACACCACCAACGACTGGATCTCCTGGAGCGTGGAGCCTCACTTCAAGTGATCCCTCGATTGCTTCCGTGACGGGACTTTCAATTTCTATTGTGAATGCCGGTAACGCAACGCTAACGCTGACTCAAGCTGCTTCCGGTACCTGGTTAACAAACTCAACCACATTCACAATCTCGGTTGCTGGCTTAGTCCCAACAATTGGTTCCCTCTCTCCGATTAGTGTGACTCTTGGTACACCTGTAACTATTGTTAATCCAACCTCAAACTCAACTGGTGTGTGGAGTTATTCAATAGGTAATAGCGCGATCGCAAAAATAGTAAATGGCCAATTAGTTCCGATGGCCGTTGGAACAACCACAATCTCTGCCGTTCAAAAACCAGCAGGCAAATATGGTCAATCAAATACCGTTCAGAGCACTGTGACGATTACTTCTGCTCCAGCTCCAAAGCCAACCCCAACTCCTACTCCGACGGTAAAACCGACCCCGACACCCACTGTTAAGCCCACCCCAACTCCGACGGTAAAACCGGTTCCAACACCTACCGTCAAGCCAAAGCCCACCCCAACTAAAGAGCCAGTCGTTCCTATTGTGAGCGCAAAGGCCGTTGGTCGCTCAATCGTGGTCAGCGCGAAAAATGGGGTTGTCATTGTTCATATCAATGGGCGAATTGGAAAGGTCGGGAAGAACCCCGTCGCTGCTGGAAATGATCTCGTTGTTATCGAATTCCAATCGAGGGTGATTTACTCTAAAGTCTTTGCTATCAAGTAGTTAAGGCGAGCTTAGTTAGGGCGAAATTGAGAGACCCGAAAGATCGATTAGAGATAGGTCCAGTTGCATTTCTAGTTGCTGGGCTTATGTTTATGGAGTTTCTTGATTTTTCCATTCTCCCGACCGCTGCTCCCACAATTGCACGTTCATTTCATGTTCTCTCTGCACAGGTGGGAATCTGCGCGACTGCTTATATGGTCGCGATCGTTATTTTGATCCCCATATCTGCCTGGCTGGCAGATAAATATGGGGTAAGAATTGTGCTCTTCAGCAGCATTACTCTATTTAGTGCGGCCTCACTCTTATGCTCGTTCAGTACCAACTTAATTGAGTTAACAACCATGCGGATATTGCAAGGAATTGGCGCAGCCTCAATGGTTCCCGTGGGAAGACTTATCCTGATGCGGTCAGTTGATAAGAACGAGGTAATTCGTGTCATTTCCTACTCTGTATGGCCAGCTCTTGCGGCACCTGCAGTTGCTCCCGTCCTTGGGGGATTTCTCATTAGCCACGCCTCGTGGCATTGGATCTTTCTGGTAAATATTCCAATAGGTCTAGTTGCCTTATTGGTTGGTGCGAAGATCGTTCCGGCAATCCCAGGTGGAAAGGTAGATAGCCTTGATTGGCCGGGATTTTATGGTTGCGCCGTCAGTTTGGGAACGTTGGTCTTTGCCGCGGCGAATCTTGGGGCACCGCATATCAATCTGATCTCTACCCTGGCCCTTACCTTAACCGGCGTAGGAATTGGCATTCCAACGATTCTGCACTTACGCAAAGTAACCAACCCATTGATTGATGTATCTGTTTTGAAGATTCAGACCTTCCACTTAAATAGCACCAGTGGATTGTTATTTAGAGTGGCACAAAATACTGCCCCGTTTGTGTTGCCATTACTTTTTCAAGATAAATTCGGTTGGAGTGCGGAGAAGGCGGGTGAAACCCTCTTCTTCTATATGTTGGGCAATTTGGGATTCAAAGTTTTTACCACCCCACTCATGAAGAAGTTTTCCTTTAAACCCCTCATCCTCATATCGACTCTATTTAGCATCCCCTTAACTATTTCACTCGGTCTACTGCGCTCATCAATTCCATTTCTCTGGATTGCTATTCTTTTGACTGTAACGGGCGGTGTGCGCTCCATTGGCATGACCTTGTACAACACGATCACATTTGCCGATACTGATCTCGAGATAATGTCTCACGCCAATACTTTGGCAAATATGGTGCAGCAGCTCTCTACAGCCATTGCTGTTGCTACCGCGGTGATCGCTATAAATATTGGTCGCGCGCTAGCCGGATCCACACATCAATTTTCATTCGCCTTCGGATTTGCCGTTTGCGCCCTCTTGATCTCACTCCGATATGTCATTGCCCTTCCCCGCTCTGCCGGCGAATCACTGCGTAAATAGGCGTATTGTTAGAGCGTGGTGAGCCCAAGACTTCGCTTTGCAATATTGGTCGCCAAACTAGCCAGCGCCACATCCCGTCTCGTGGGTAATAAAGGTGAAACGCTGCCCGGTCGCATTTTGCTGGCAATTGAACCCGAGGCGATCTCGCTCTTGGCTCAAAATAAGGAAGTAATTTTGGTCTCTGGAACAAATGGCAAGACCTCAACAACTCGAGCGGTTGTTTCACTCATCTCTCAACTTGGTCCCGTCACGACGAGTGGCTCTGGATCTAATCTCGCCTGGGGAGCTGCGAACGCCTTGATGTCACCAGCGCCATATGCTGTTCTGGAGATCGATGAGCTCCATCTTCCTGGAATTATTGCTCAAACGGATCCGACCATCGTGTTGTTGCTTAACCTCACGCGCGATCAATTACATCGGATGCATGAAGTTAAAAGAGTTGCCGATAGATGGCATGTTGAGTGTACCGAGGCTAATGAGACGGTCTTTGTGGCAGATATTGATGATCCGTACATTAATTATGCTGTGGTAAATGCTGCGAACGTTGTCCGCGTTACCTTCGGAGGTCGAACTCATCCCGATGGTGCTGTATGCCCGCGCTGTGGCGCGTATTTAACCTGGTGGCGCGGAATTTACTCATGTACCTGTGGACTTACTAACAGAGAGTACGACCTTAAATTCAAGAAGGGTTCTGCGGCATACAGAAATGCTCTTCTCGCAAATGTTGTCGGTGAAATTGCCGGTGCCCAACCGGTTGAATTCAGTGAAAGCCAACTCGAACGTACAGCAACTAAACAATTTGGCGATACAACAGCGCAATTTAGATTGACCAAGAACCCCGCTTCATGGACCGAAGCCTTGCAAGGAGAACTTCAACCCGAAGTAATTCTCGTTCTCAATGCTCGCCAGGTGGATGGTATCGATACATCGTGGTTATGGGATGTCTCCTTCAAAACGCTTAAGGGCCACACCGTAATTGTCTGTGGAGAGAGAGCGCTCGATATGGCCTATCGCATTCATGTTGAGGGTATAGAAGCTACTGTTGTAGATACTTTTGATGAAGCGATTACCCAGGTCCAAGGTGAAGTCGTCACTGTACTTTCGGCATACACTGCATTTTTTGAGTTGGTGATGTAATGCTAGAAATCATAAGAATTCACAACGAACTTTTAGGTACTTATGGCGATCGTGGTAATGCCGATGTCCTTAAGTACCGTGCAGCTCTGCGGAAGATACCGGCGCGCGTTACCGATATTTCATATTTAGATCCAGTGCCAAAGAGTGGAGATATTTATCTTTTAGGTGGAGCGGAGGATGCTGCGCAAATTCTCTCTCTCACCGCATTGCGCAAAGGCTCAGTTCTATCTCGGGCTGCGAATAAGGGAGCGGTCGTGCTCGCAATCTGTGCAGGTTTCCAAATTCTAGGGAGTCGTTATGTAACCCGAGATGAGGAGATAGCGGGACTTGGATTGTTGGACGTAGAAACCACTCCAGGAGAACGCCGCTTGGTCGGAGATATCGCGGTCGCCTCAGAACTTCTTGATCAACCTCTCACCGGATTTGAAAATCACAGCAGCGTGACGACTCTTGGGGCAGATGCATTGCCCTTTGGAAAAGTTTTACAAGGCAAAGGAAATGGCGTTGCAGGTGTTGATGGAGCTATCGATAAAAATGTCTTCGGTACCTATTTACACGGTCCCGTACTCGCGCGTAACCCAGAATTTGCCGATTTACTCCTTGAAAGGGCGGTTGGTTCAACGCTTTCTTCGGTAAATGATGAGTTGGCTACGCGATATGCCATGTGGCGAAGAGAGCTGATTAAGTAGGTTACAATTGGGTGTTGCATCCGCAACACAACTCATAGAACCTCTGTTGTGATTCACACAAGTTCGTTTGCGAGTCTTACGTCAGTCCTCTGATAAGCACCACGAGACACGCATTTATGTCTCGATTGGTATAACTATGTCCACGTTCCGCAATTTAGGTGTTACCCCTGCGCTCTGCGAGGCTCTCGAAGCTCAAGGTATTACCGCTCCCTTTCCTATTCAGACCGCCACTCTGCCCGATGCCATAAAGGGACGCGATGTCCTTGGCCGTGGACAGACAGGCTCTGGTAAGACCCTAGCCTTTGGCCTGGCAATGTTGACGCGCCTTAATGGCCGTACCGCCAAGCCTCACAAGCCACTCGGCTTAATTTTGTCTCCAACCCGCGAATTAGCAGTGCAGATCAATGATGTGGTTGCTCCGCTAGCACGCAAGATCGGCCTCTCCTCTCAGGTTGTCGCTGGTGGCCTCTCCTATATCGGTCAGATCCAATCCCTCAAGCGTGGTGTTCCTGTAATCGTGGCAACTCCCGGTCGTTTGATGGACCTACTTGAGAAGAAGCACATCGATCTATCAGATGTAATGATCACCGTCCTCGATGAGGCAGATCAGATGGCAGATATGGGATTCCTACCTGTTGTTAAAGAGATTCTCTCGCTCACCCAAGAGGGTGGACAGCACCTCCTCTTCTCGGCGACCCTTGATCGCGATGTAGATTCACTCGTCAAGCGATTCCTCAAAGATCCAATTACACACTCGTTAGAGAATGAGAAGTCTCGCGCCGCCGATATGACTCACCACTTGTTATTGCTTGATCAACAACACAAAGATGAGATCTCATCTCAAATTGCAGCTCGTGATGGCCGCACAATCTTCTTCGTTCGCACAAAACATGGTGCTGACAAGCTCGCTGAAAAAATGTTGCGAAGCGGTGTTCCAGTCGGCGTACTCCACGGCGGAAAGTCTCAAGGTCAACGCACGCGCGTACTCAAGGCATTTAAAGATGGACGCGCATCTGCACTCGTTGCAACCGATGTAGCGGCGCGTGGAATTCACGTAGATGATGTCTCACTCGTGGTTCACGTTGATGCCCCTGCAGATCACAAAGATTACCTACACCGTGCCGGTCGTACTGCACGTGCTGGTGCAACGGGAACCGTAGTCACACTTGCTACACATAAGCAGAAGAAGGCAGTCTTTGGGATTACCAATCGTGCAGCGGTAAAACTCATTGAGAATCAGGTTCGTCCAGGCGATTCAAAGTTGCAGGAGATTACTGGCGCACAAGAGCCATCTGGAATTCCAATTGAGGTCGAAGCAGAGAAAACTTCTCGCAATGATCGCAAACCAGGAAGCCGTAGTCGTTCAAATGATCGCGGAAATAGGGATGGTAATTTCAAACCTCGTAAATCTGGTGGTGGACGTTTTGAGAGTGCACCTAAGACAGAGAGCGTCGAGTCTCGTGAAGAGCGTAGTTTCCAACCTGTTCGCGAAGAACGCCGAGCAACTCCGGAGCGTTCTTTCTCATCAGATCGTCGACCAAAGGCTGACCGCGCTGAGCGTTCAGATCGTCCCTACCGCTCTGCACCCAAGAAGTGGGAGGAGAAGGCACGCGAATCACGTACTCGTGAAGAGGGCGCTACTCCAGCCGGAAACCGTGGGCGTGTAGAGAGTTCGGCACCTGGTCGACCAGCCAAGAAGGCTCCCCGGATGCCTCTTGAGAAGCGAATCGCTCTAGAAAAGGCAGAGTCGCGCGCACGTTCAGGTAAGCCTGGCGCCCCTAAGAAGTTTGGAAAGGCAGGCGGTAAGCCTTTTAAAGCTGGAAAACCAAGTCAGGCTAAGCGAGGCTAATTACTCGATCAAAGTACTTTGAGATGGCGTCTTGATTGTGAGAAATCACCAAGACGCCTTTCTTATTGGATTTCAGTTCTTGAATAATTTCTAGAATTACCTCGGTCGAGCGAATATCTTGAGCGCTAAATGGTTCATCGAGCAAGTAGTAGTTTGCCTCCTGGCTAAGTGCAAGTGCCAGACTCACTCTCTCCTGTTGACCGATAGACAGTTCAGTAACTTTCTTTGCGAGCAACTCTTGTAGGCCAAGTTTGGAGACAAATTGCGATGGATCTGCCACTCGCAACTTCTTGGGAAGTACCTGAAGTATTTCGGCCACTGTAAATGCCAAAGTAAATGATCTCCGTTGTGGAGCAATAGAACGTAATTTCGCTTGCGCAGCGGAGTTCAGGTTGGCAACGTTCAAACCATCGATCTCAATTGTTCCCGATTGAGGTTGTAACAATCCCCCAATCAGTCCTATCAGCGTGCTCTTGCCGGTCCCATTTGGTCCCGTGAGCAGGACGGCCTCTCCAGTATCCATGTGCGCACTGAAATCCCGATAGATCTGGTGGCTTCCACGTGAAAAAGAGAGTGATGAAATGTTAATCATGCTGTATCCATGATGCGCGGCGTAGCCGTAGCAGAACAATCAAGGCTGGTGCTCCGAGCAGCGAGGTAAGAAGTCCCAGAGGAATTTCATTCGGCTCGAAGAGGGTACGTGCTAAAAGATCTGCCATGAGCAGCACGATTGCGCCTACCAGCGCACTGAGCGAGAGCATCTTTCGATGGGCTGGACCAACAAGCAGGCGGACGATATGAGGGACGAGTAAGCCGATAAAGGCGATAGACCCGACTGCGCTTACTGAAGCACCAATAAGGAAAGCGAGTCCAATAATTGCATACAGTCGTAAGCGTTTTGGGTTCACACCCATGTAATGCGATGAACTCTCTCCGAGCGAGTAAATATCTAATCTGCGTGAGACCAAGAAAGAGATGATGATTCCAACTTCGATGTATGGGGCGATCATTCCTACTGTTGAATTATTTAATAGCGTCAAAGATCCAAAATCCCAGAAAGTAATGGATTGAATCCCTGGTTTCGGTGACATCGAAATTAAGAGGCCAGCAATCGAAGTCAATATTGCAGATATCGCAATACCTGTAAGCAGAAAACCGAAACCTTTATTTGGTGCCAACCATTGGACGAGAAGCGCTGTAAGGGCAGCCGCCAGAACGGCGCTACCGATATTTGCTCTCGTTCCATAGATAGACGCACCTGAAGCAATCAGGGCGATCGTTCCTAGAGTTGCACCGCTAGATAGTCCTATAAGGGTTGGTTCGGCGAGTGGGTTGCGAAAAATTCCTTGCGCAACCGCGCCAGCTACACCAAGGCCCGCGCCAATAATTACCGCTCCAAGCGCTCTAGGGAATCGCACCTGCCACACGGTTGTTGCATCGATGTTGTGTTTGCCTATCAGCGAGAGAACCGATTGGTGTAACTGAACGATTCCAATGTCGAGTGAGAGCCAGAAGAGAAAGAGAAGAAGTATTAATCCACTGCAATAGATCGTTACCTTCTTCATAATTTAGCAGCCGCAATTAAGAGTGGACGCAACTGCTTTGCCATTGGAATTGTGCGCGGCCCAAAGGAGAGCAAGAGAGAGTCATCCACCGTGACCACTCTTCGATGTTGTCCAGCTGGAGTTTCGGCAATTCCAGGAAGTTGAACTAGTCCAGATATTCCTCCAACGGAAGCCAGCCCCTTTGTCATGAGCAGCAGTACATCCGGCTGCAATTTGATCAGCTCTTCTGCGGTCAGCGCATTAAATGGATTCTTCAAGTTAGCCGCCCCGACATCGGTAAATCCTTCGGCCTGGAGAATTGAATCTGCTCCAGAGCCAGGACCACCGATGAGATAAATTGAAGCTGTACCTCGAACATAAAGAAAGGCAACCTTGATACCGGTCTTCGGCGCTTTGAGTGATGTCACTTGAGCCTCAAGCGCTCTTCCCGCTTTGGGTGTCCCCAGTACCTGCGCGATCGTGCTCTCCTTTGCAGTTATATCTGCCAATGTGAAAGCACTTGGGATCATTACTAATTTCACCTTTGCCGCTTTTAGTGTTGCTAGCGCTGTGGAAGGAGAGGTGTTTGAATCAATGAGTACTAGATCGGGGTGTTGTCCTAGGACCGCCTCTGCAGATACCTGCATCGCCGACTCATCGATTGGTATCGCCTTTAGCTCTGGCATTGTGGAGGCAACGTCGCGCCCCACCAAAATAGATTTGTAACCTAAGGCGGCAACAATCTCCGCCGCTCCATTTGCCAAGGCAACCACACGCTTATATCGAGGAACCTCACCGCTATGAACGATGGGCAGTGAGATTTGCGTTGCACTTATATCTGACACCGCTGCGTACGCTGTAGGTGAAAAAGTGGTCAAAAGCAGGCAGGCCACGCCTAACGCAACCGCTCGTGACTTCATCCGCGTATTGTTACACCTCCTTTTCCGACATGGGTGATTCACCTGTCGGAGCGAAAATTACCCATTTCTTCTACATTATCGCCATGAAACTTAAGGTCGGTGCCGTTCTCGGTCTTCTCTTCATGCTCGGTGTAACTCCTGCTTTTGCAGCAACAGGTCAACATGGAGAGGTTCTGACGGCGGTTCCAACATCTGGAATCAAGTCGGGTCAGATCATCACTGTGAGTGGCAAGAACTTTGATACCACCGTTGGAATCTATGTCGAGATGTGCCAAATAGTTCCAACCGGGACTCTTCCTGAGGTATGCGG